>Ga0206891_10205_pt1 | contig 14128 bp, 12 predicted proteins | sample Alteio_BWOrgHeat_55_FD_153246 | JGI IMG/M metagenome (GOLD analysis project Ga0206891, IMG submission 153246) | Enriched cells from forest soil in Barre Woods Harvard Forest LTER site, Petersham, Massachusetts, United States - Alteio_BWOrgHeat_Nextera7 ...
CTACTACGCCGACCTGATCGAAGAAGCCGCAGCGCTCTGGGAGAGCCTTGCCCAGAACCACGCCTTCATTGACGGCAACAAGCGCACGGCCTTCGCCGCAGCGTATACCTTTCTTGCAATCAACGGCGCGCGGCTCGCGGCCGATCTAGAGGAAACCTACGATTTTATCGTCGCCCTCTACGAAGCCAATCAGTTCAGCTTCGACAACCTTATCCCCTGGCTGCGTAATCACGTGGTGATGCAAGACCCTCCTGCAACTCCGAGGGGCTAAAGTCGCCGGGCGTTATTTAAGAGATGTCCAGATCGCTATTGAACCTATCCTAAGCCGGCTCGCGAGTTGGGAGGACTGCGCTGGTTCTTGAGAAAGTGGTGACCGAGGGCAAAGTAACTATCCTCACAGCGTCTGGCTCTTCTCCAAGGACGGCAAACCCGTACGAAGTTTCAAGGGTGACTGGGAACAGGCGTACGACGCCGCAGGAGTTCCCGATCTACGCTTCCACGATTTACGTCGCACAGCGGTGCGCAATATGATTCGGGCGGGAGTTCCGGAGAAAGTGGCGATGCAGATCTCCGGACACAAAACGGCGAGTATGTAGTGGCGCTGTAACATTACCGATACCCGCGATATTAAGGAGGCCGGACAGCGCATGGAGAGGTACCGGTCAGTTGATTGTCCCAATCATCGGTCTCTGCGAAGAGGCTGTGCACCACGCGAACTATGCATGTGCCACCGCTGCGGGCCTCCACAATCCATTCGGTGGCCACGGTCGGCGAGTTCGGTCCCCAGGACCCTTCCTTCGTGAAGCGACGCGGCGCGTCCCATTCGGTGATCGTGGAGACGGAGTCCATGCCCCCTCCGAAGTGCGAAGTGACGGTGCCTCCGACGCGGCCATCCATCTCGGTGGGCACAAACCATGCGCCTACGCCCGGACCGGTGGCGATTGCTTGCCACACCTGTTCCGGGGTGCCCGGTACTTCCACTTCCGCCTGCACCGAACGGCGTCCGTTCGCTTCTTTCTTTACGCTCATACTGCGGTCTCCTTGTTTTCTTGGGGTAACGGGTGCGCCACCAGAACGAGGCGGTGCGCGCGTCCGCCCAGGGCGGAAGCGTCGTGGTAACGTGCCGCGAGCTGAGTGATCGCGGCGGTGAGTTCGCTGCTGAATTGCGCGCGCTCGGCGGCTGAGCGGAAGCGGATCTCGGTGTCGATCGAGAGCGTGGCGAGGCGCTTGCCGGTTTCGCGCGCGCGGGTGACGAGTTCGCTGACTTCGCGGACGACACGGGCCGCCAGCACGATCAGATAGCCCGCCGACAGGCGGTCGCGGCTGCGTCCAGGGTCGGACGCTGCGGGCCCCATGGCGGCGGGCGACACTACGTAAGAAGACGCGGTGGCTTCCACCAGGCGCTCTGTGATGCCGCCCCATTTGCGTTCGCTGGTTGGGCGCACGAGGTGGTGGCTCTCCAGGTTGCGCAGGTGGTAGTTCACTTTTTGGCGCGGCAGGGAGAGGCGCGCGGCCAGGGTGGCCGCCGACGCGGGCTCCGACAATTCGGCCAGGAGCCGCGCGCGGACCGGGTCGAGCGCGGCGGCGGCGGCCTGCGGAGACTGTATGACCTCGATATCCAGCACGAGAGTATTAGAGCATTGACAAATTAAATTGTCAAGAAAGAAACAGCGGCACTGTGGCCGACTGCGGTGCTCGAAGGGGGCCCTGCTCGGATCGATTCCGACCGTTACCAAATCAGCGCGAAGGCGCGAGATGCCGTCAGCAAGGAGATGATGAACGGGCCCATGCTGCGAGCGCCACTTAAAGAGCGGTTTCGGCTGATGTTCCATTGCGAAACCAGAGAAGTCCCGGTGGAAGAACCGTCCGAAAGCTGATACAGCTACCTGTTCCCCAAATTCGCGCCGGATCGCCTGGGTCAGTTTTGGAAAGCAGACGCGGGTCACTTTTCCCAAGCGCTGAAGCGGAAGGCTGCAGACCCTAGAAGCGTTTCTACAAATCCACGGCAACCACCTCGTGCAGGCCAATCGGCGGAGTAGCCGCCTCGATCCAGGGACCGATTTGTCGCCACTGCGCCTTGACTTCGGCGACGAGGTACCTTACATCGCGCGCCTTCGCTTCGTCTGGTAATTTCAGACGCACCTTCTGGGGACCGATCGGCAGAATCTCACGGAACGGCCCTCTCAGCATCATGGGATTCGAGAGATTCACGAGGTGGGCGGTGACCGAGGACTGCTGTTTCCAGAGCGCGACATCCAAGATACCAGGCCCCTTTACCTGGAGTGGCTGCTCTTCGTTGGCGGCCCAGCGGACGGCATTGGCCAGCACGATCCCATGATCAGGGCTCATTACTTCCCAGAACGTTCGATCGATATCCCACGGAAAGTAGGCTATTCGCCCCGCACCGACGGTGCGCACAATCACCCCGGGAATGTCTGTCGTGGTCGAACGCTGGTAGACCTCCTCCATCGGGAGATCAGGGTAGGAAGCGATCGTCATTAGGGGAGCACGCAAGCCCGGCGGAGTGCGAATCTCAACGCGCGCTACGCCGTGGACCATGCGGCCCGCACCCTCCAGGCCGGCGAGCAGAGGGTGGGAGTGGTCGACGAGATTCAGATAAGCGTTTTGCTGGCGCGCGATCACGTTGCCGGCATAGGAAACACCGAAGAGGTCAGCCAGACCGAAATTGTCCCGCAGCTGACCATGCTCATCGAGCAACGACGTCTCGTGGGTGGCTACTAGGCCGCCGCCATTCTCGACGAAGCCCCTCAACAGCGCGCACTGCCGGTTCGACAGGTAACTGACATTCGGCAGTGCCAATACCTTGAAAGGCTGTAAACGCGACGCGTCGAAATTGTCATCGAGGGCGACCATCTCGAAGGGAATACGCGCTTCGAGTAAGGCGTGATAGAACCCGGATTCCTGGTCGGCTGCTGACTGTGGCGCCGCGACGAGCCCGACGCGCGCAAGCGGGCGCTCATTCCGCATATACTTTTCGTTCTTCCAGTGCCAGACAAACAAGTCGTTGACTGGCTTAAGCCACCGGCGGTCTAACGGCTTCGCGTTGAACTTGATGACCCACGGCCGGAAGCCTTGCGCAATGCCGTCAACTGCCCACATCCGGATCTCGCTGGGATTCTGGACGGAGTCCTTCCAACGGTAGGGGGCCTCAAGCCCAACACTGAACAACCCAACAATCGGCTTCAAGCCAAAGGTCGAGCGGGCATCCTTCGCGGACTTCCCGTTCTGCCAGGCGGGAGTATTTCCGGACCGAGCCTGCCGGTCTGCGAACAAAACTGGAACCGATGCACCGTCACGAATCTGATCGAATCCGTTAGGAAAGAAAGCGGCGTTCGGATTCTGCTTCTTGATTTCGGCGTCCCAGAGCAAATACAACTCCAACAGGCGTTTCCTCTGCCAGACGTCATATTGAATACGCGCCTGGACCGGCGGCCCTGCTGCAACCATACGCGGCAGTTCCAGCCCACTGAAGTCCTGAAAATTTCGGCGGCAGTGCTCGCAGTAGCACATGCCAGATCCGCTCCAGCGATTGGCGAAAATGCCATCAACCTGGTATAGGGTGGTGATCTCGTGGATCACCGTGGTCATGAACTCAAAATTGTAAGGTCCGAGAGCGCAGGTGACCCAGAGGCTTGGCGTTGCCCAATGACGACGGGGCTGGCCGTTTGCTTCTACCGCGATCCAGTCCGGATGAGCGTCGTAAACGTCCTGGTGTGCAGCGTGGGGATCGACACGCGCTATCGCATTCATGCCGAGCTTGCGGCAACCCGCGAGCATCTCCCCAAACGGGTCACTATTCCCAAGAAACTTGCTGCGATAGTGTAGCGGGACCCTGGTTGGGTAAAAGGCAACGCATCCGCCGGCGCTCAGACATGCTCCGTCGGCGTGAATACTTTTGAAGTAGTCGAGCCAGAACCCCGGATCATAGCGGCCGGGATCATCTTCAACAAAAGCGAGTTGAGCCCAACGCATGGGTCGGTCGTACCAGCTTTCCGTTGCAGTCCGCTGGGCGAAAGCCACCCCGGCCGCGGCCACTGCGCCCGCTTGCATCCATTCGCGTCGGCCAATTTCCATTTAGAAGCACCTCCCACTCGTGACCTTCGATCTGCGTCAGACCTCACCATACTAAGGCAGGAGTGGATATGCGGGTGTTTCAGCATTAGCTCCAGCGCGCGAGGGACGGTTTTGCTTTGGGAACACGCGCGCATGTCTCGAGCAGTACCTGGCTCTTGACTAACCAAGACATTCATTTCGACTGTTGCGGATCGCAGACCAAAACGAAAGACGTTTGTTTGCTACCCGCAAGACCCCCGATTCTTATTGGGACGCGACGACCCCTTTTCACATCAAAGTGTCCGATACCGTAATCGTCCGATGGCGCAGCGCAGAATTCTAAAGAACCGGCTAAATCCCGGCAGCTTATCTATTTGTTATCTTTGATTCCATGCCGGAATCGCCTGTTTCCCGCCGGTCTTTTCTTGCTGCTGCCGGGATTGCCGGCGCCGCCCAGGTGGCCGATGCACAGTCGATCGAACCTCCTGCCGTGGTGCAAACACCCTATCCTGTTTCAACCGTTCGCGCTGAAGGTGACCCGATCCGAATCGTCACCATGCACGACCTGGAGCCGGATGAGATCGCGCGGATAAAAGCTGCCGCGCCGCACGTCGAGGTAGCGGTGTGTGGTAACAACGCGGAGTTTTTCAAGCACCTAGGCGAAGCTGAGGTCTTGATCGGCGAGCCGGATGCGCAAATCCTGAGAGCGGCTCCGAAACTCAAGTGGGTTCAGGTAAGCGGAGCCGGGATGGAATGGATGGATGCGGAACTTCGGAACAGTCCGGTCGTCGTCAGTAACTGTGCGCGGACCTTTGCTCCTGGTATCACCGAGACCGGAATGGGCTTGCTGCTCTGCCTCACCCGAGGCATCACCAAGTACTACATGCCCCAGTTCTACAAGCACGAAATGAAGCCTGTCGGAACCCCGCGATCCGCAGATCATATTGAGCTTGCCGGACGGACGATGGGAATCGTGGGGATGGGCGGGATTGGAAGCGCGCTGGCCCGCCGCGCACATTATGGTTTTGAGATGCGGGTGGTGGCGACGGACGCGAAGCCACTTCCACGTCCCGAGTACGTCGCCGAGTTGCACGAACCCGGATGGTTTCCTGAGATGGCGAAGCAAGTGGACGTGTTGGTCGCCGCGGCTCCGAACACCGCTCGGACCGAGGGCATGTTCAACGAGCAGATCTTCCGATCTATGCGGAGAGGCGCGTATTTTCTGGCGCTCTCGCGAGGCAAACTCTACGACGATATGGCCTTGGTACGCGTGCTTCGCGATGGGCATCTCGCGGGCGCCGGGTTGGATGTGTTTCCAGTCGAACCGCCTCCGAGCGATCATCCGATCTTCGAACTCTCGAACGTCGCCATGACGGCTCACACGTCGGGGTGGGGTTTGGAGCGCCAGACCCGACTGATCGATCTGTATGCCGAGAACGTCCGCAGGTATTTCATCGGTGAACCGCTCCTCAACGTCGTGGACAAGCAACGCGGCTATTGAGAGTTTCGGCGCTATTCTACTGAAACGGGATATCGATTGAAGATATTAACTATTCGCCAAGTCACATTGCCGGGTTTTTGGGGGCAGGCGTTGCGCTTAATGCACGGGTGGCGAAACCGGCATCCCATTGGACCATTTGCCGACTAAGAGAAGGAAAATAGTGACGCGCTCTTCCGGGTCATTCGCCGCCATAATTGGCGAGCCGGGCAGATCGGCTCCCCAGCTCTTGGCCGCTTCGCCCGAAACAAAAAACATCAAATGCGGATGCCAGCTCATATCGTGGTCGCTTAAGTACTGTTGCTTCGACATCATGTAGCACATTGCACCCGACTCCAGCGGTGGCAGTTCCTTGTTATCCATTGCCGATGCGGTCAGCTGTACAATCTGGGTTTTCGATTTTCCCGCCAGCACCAATTTAGTCTTCATCAAGTAGATAGGCACAAAGGACCTTGCGGCGGCCGGATTGAAGCAATGGGAGAACGCACTTTGGGATTCCAAAAGTCCGGAGCGTCGGTGCTGGCGCCCCATGATCGTTCCACTAGGCAGAGAAAGCCATTCGTTCCTTTTGCTGCGGTCGTGTATCCCTCGCCGCCGAGTACCATCACGTCAGCTCCGTCCGAAATGGATCTTGGAGCTGCACTGCGAGCCAGCGTTATTTCGGCCTCTCGATCGGTGATCAAGTATTGTTCGAGAGGGGCCATGCTGGGATAAGCTGTATTCGCGCCGAGCACTTGCGCCTGAGGCATAAGACCTAACACAAACACCTGAACGAAGACTGTCATTACGATCATTCGGAGTGGTTTCAGAGATACTGAATTTCTCCTTGCACGTATGATTTTGCCATACAGAAGCGGACTGTTCCCGAACGTCGGCAATAGGAAAGTTGGGTGATAATATACTTGACATTCCATGCGATCTTAGGCACACTTGATTCATGGAAACGGCCACCACTCTTCGAGACGCGATTATCTGGTTTGCGGACTTCGAGCATTGCCGTCAGTTCATGATGGAATTGCGGTGGCCCGATGGCGTTGTGAAGTGCCCCGTGTGCGGAGCGGAGAAGCTTACGTGGTTGGAAAAGCAGCGCGTTTGGAAGTGCTACGCCAAGCATGAGCGGCCCACGTTCTCGCTGAAGACTGGGACGATTTTTGAGGACTCGCCGATTCCTCTTGAGAAGTGGCTTTGCGCGGCATGGCTCATCGTTAGCTGCAAAAACGGGATTAGTTCTTACGAGATCCATCGCGGCCTTGGCGTTACCCAAAAGACCGCGTGGTTCATGCTTCACCGCGTTCGTCTTGCGATGCAAGAGGGCGGATTTAATAAGCTGTCCGGCGAAGTGGAGATCGACGAGACCTTTATTGGTGGCAAAGCCCGCAATATGCATGCAAACGTCAAGGAACGCAAACTGCTCAGCCAAGGCCGTGGCACCGAAAACAAGGAGATCGTAATTGGCATGGTGGAGCGCGGTGGCAAAGTCCGCGCCATGCACGTTTCCAAGCGCAGCAAGCCGATTCTTCAGAAGAAAATTCGTGAGCACGTCGAGGCGGGCTCTGCGATCTTTACCGACGAACTGAAGTCTTACGACGGGCTTTCCGAGTTCAACCACCAAGTCATCAACCACGCCGTGGAGTACGTGCGCGGCAACGTGCACACGAACACGACAGAAAACTTCTGGAGTCTCCTGAAGCGCGGTCTGCATGGCACCTACATCAGCGTGGAACCGTTCCACCTGTTCCGTTACCTTGACGAGCAGTCGTTTCGCTATAACAACCGTGAGATGACGGACGCGGAGCGATTCGCGACAGTCATGAAACAGATTGTGGGTCGCAGACTCACTTACAAGGAACTGACTGGCAAGGTCGAGGAAGTGACCATAGCAGAGACGCGCCCCTGAAGAAAAGACAGGGGCGCGGGAGGGAACCTCGCGCCCCGAAAGGGAGTTTATGAGAGATGGACCATTCGATTCAACGCCGGAGTTTAAACACTTCAAGGAGGTCATGCGTGGTGTCCTGTCCGTATCAAAAAAACGATTGGATGAGTTAGTAAAGGCATCAAAAGAGGCGTCTCCAAGAAACGGAGACCCAAAAGCTCCCGGACGAAAATCGGCCATACCCAGAAAACGGCCCAAGTAGGTCATCGCCAGCATCCCCACAACCCAATAATAATTTCGATAACTAGCACAAACCCGCAGATCATGGCGACTATCAACAACCATTCCGTCAGCACAATCCGCCTATGATCGAGGTTTATGCCCTCCCCAATTTTCGCTCCGCCGTCCCTTCTTTCTCCATTGGACTCCGCATTGAGTCGCCTTGATGACAGCATTAGAGTAGACTTACGCAACATCCGCGATGAATACTTTGTCTGGCTTTTGATTCTCGCTGGGCTTGTGGCAATTGGAGTAATCCTTGAGGGACCAGAAATCATCCAGGAAATTCGCCATTTACTGGATCGGTTGAAGAATTGGGGCCGGACAAGACTAAAACTTGATTCGCGGTCAGGGATGCCAATCGCTAAAAAGGAGCACAAACTTGACCGGGTAAAATTGTTTGGAGCATTGGGATGGGCTCTCGTTTCCGTGGGTGTTGGCGGGGAATTTGTCTGCGACAAGTTGGTTTCTGATGCCGACGCGCTCTTACAGCACTTTAACGAGATATTGTTAACCGAAACCCAGCGAGAAACGGCGCGCGCGAACGAACGAGCTGGTAACGCCCTAATGCAAGCCGCATCTGCCGACGCGCACACTCTTCGCGAGATAGCCGCCCGTCTTGCCCTTGAAAAGCAGCTTCTATGGGCAGGTCCGCGATTCCTATTCGTACAGGCGGCACATGCTGATTTCAATAGATATCTGAAGAGATTTAATGGCCAGAACGCAATTGTTACGGCGTGCGGCGGACAGTTTTTTTCACGCGGCGACCAGGAAATAATGCTTACAGCTGGCTCTTTGAATATGGCTCTCAAAGAAGCTGGTTGGAAGGTTGACAACCTACATCCGCCAACGATAGACCAGGGGTGTCCAACAATAGGCGAGGGCGTCTCGGTGAACGTCAGTTCAGAAGCATCGAAGGGAACAAAGGACGCAGCTACCAAGTTGGTAGCCGTCATCGACAAGGTCCTTAGGCAGATCACTGGTGTTATCCCATTGAACCCAACGGTCTTTAAGCTAAATGGTGCCCCGTTAGCGCCGGAAACGATTGAGATCGCGGTACGCATGCACCCGATGGTTCCAACGGGTCCAGGCATAGAAGACGAAAGGGCACTAAAGGACCCATCAACACAATGAGCCCGGCCTGTCACGCCACCCAAAGCGTAGCTAGAGAGAACCAAGAGGGCTTGGGCGATCATGGCCCCCCCTGACTTCCAAGTAGTTTAATCTTTACACCTAACGCGCGAGCCTGCCTAAGTGTTGAAAATTGCGCAATCGTGACATCGGGTGGAATAAGCAAAAGAACATAGTTCTCGCCAATGAGTGGGAGCGGCCTAAGCGTCGGACTTACATTTACAGACACGTAGATATCGCCACGCGTAATATCGTATTCACTGCCAACCTGGATATTCGGCGTATCTATTATTCCTGACGTTCCATCGGAAAAAAAGCATGCTAAGGCAATTTTAAATTTGCCTTTATACCTAAGCAACTGATCGCCAAATACTGTCGCGTAACATTTATCATTTGTATGACCGTAACCCTTGAAGAAGCCGTACCCCGGCTTGCCCTCGTCAAATTCTGGTATTTCGGGATCGATGTTTCGGCCGTACGCGTCATAGCCAATGAATATCCAAGTAAGAACCAAGAGGGGAATCCAAAGCGGAAACGTGATTTTTAGGCTCGGATAGTGGTGCCCAACAATAGAGTAAATAGTTGCCAAGCTGCCAACGATCATCAGCACTACAGCAAATGTCGTCACATTGCCACCTTCGACGAGCGGGACAAGCCCCGCTCCAAGCAAGGTAATTCCAACCCAAAACAAACCCTCTTTAAACGGCATGCGCTGCCTCCCCGCTGACCAACCACGCTAACGGGTAACGCATGGAATGTCAAGTATATTATCACCGAAAGTTGCGCCTGAGATTAGGAATTAGCGCACCGTTTTTCAACACGTCGGCGTGCCAAGGACCACGCGAGTGACGGGATTTCTTTTCATGGGACCGCTACCAAATACCAGCCGCAGTGCCGGCACTTGACGGCGTTCTGGTGGGAGCTATCTGAACTTATCGAGCGCAACCTTGGTCGAAGTCTTGTGTCCCTTGGTATCCACGAGAATCAACTCGACCTCGTCGCCAGTAAGTCCCGATGTATCAAACGCAAAAGCTTTTTGAACGTGTGCGGCCCGCAAGTCAATTCCGGGCGACGCGGTCCCAGTGTTGCTGTCGCCGATCCGTTGACGGTCCGCGGTCTCAAGACCTCCCGCAAGTTGGTAGCGGGCATCATCAACCTGAATCGGTTCGAGGATATGGCCGCCCGATGAGATCTCCAGAATAGAGCGACCATAAAGCTCATCCATCAACACTTGGCCGTTCCCGCCGATGCTGGATATGTAGACGTAGACCGTGACGGTGCCGCCGGCGTCCAGGCTCTTCGCGGTGTCCATGTCAAAGGGCTTCATCATAATTTTGGCGCGGCACGCCGCCATCGCGATCCGCAGACGTCCCGGCCACACGACAATTTGTTGTCCACCGGCCTTGGATTGCCACATGCTCTTGTTTTTTACGATGCCCTCGTGGTGCAGTTCCTTCTCAAACTTGTCGGCGTTTTCGCAGGAAGAACCGCGGTCGATCGCGGCTTGTATCTGTTGTTCGGTGAGGCCGCGGCCTGGTTCTGCGCCGAACATGACGGGCGCAGCGCAGACTAAAACCATGAGCAGTCGCTTCATCTAGTATCCAATCTGCATGAAGCCGCCGCGCCGAAGCGTAATGAGCCTGCGCTAAAAGGCAATACCCGAAGCCTTCTTTGAAGCGGCCGTCACACACCGGTAATCGGTCGGACACTCACCGGCATGCGTCGCCACTCCGTTCGATCGTTACTTGTATTGCCAGGTGCCGGGCTCCTCGGACGCCGGTGCACGACTCGCGATGTACTTGGCCATGGTTTTGACCAAGTCGGCGTTCGTGGTGGGTTGCCAGCCATGCCCCTTCAGTAGCCGCCCATACTGGAACGAGCCGGCATAATAAGGGTTCTTCGTCCCCTCCAGAAAATCCTCAAGCAGATAGACGGCGAGGTTGGCGAATCCACCGTCTTCGTCTCCGCAAATCACGTGCAACTTCCCCACCAGCTTCGAGCCGATGCCGGACCAATTCCGTTCCAGGAAGTCTCGCAGGTCGTAATTATTCTCCTTCATCGACTGGACTACCTCACGGTCTATCTTCCCTGTGGCGAGATCCCACACCGGCCTAGGGTAACCGTCCGCGCCAACTGCCGTATGCTTGTCCCACTCGAACCCGCCGTCCTGGGGGGCCAGAATGGCCGTCATCTGGCTAGTCCGCCGATTTCCTTGCCCACCTCCCGCAAGATATCGACCAGGCTTGTCGGCAAAGGCGTTGTCATCTTTATATAAATCCACTCCGCCGTAGTAGCCGCGAAAGTCAACCGGGTCCGGATAGAAGCTCCACGTGCCGCCAAAGAAATCAGGATGATAGACTTGCATCGCCAGCGCGCCCCAGCCGCCTGTCGACCCGCCGGTCAACACGCGCGCGTACGACTGGCGGATCACGCGGAAACGCTCTTCGACTGCGGGTATCAGCTCGTTCATGATGGCATCGCCATACGGACCGGCGTTGGGCGAGTTGACCCCGTACGAGTCGTCGAAGTAGGGAGTGGGGTGCTGGAAAGTAACGGCGATCATACGGGGAAAGCTGTCGGAGTTCCAGGCCTGAAAGAATTCGTAGCCGCTCTCCACGTTCATCAATGCCCCGTTGTAGTGCGTGCCTGGCGGTGGCTCCGGCATATTGTTCAAATGCTGCGCGGTCCATTCCTCGCGCTGACGTGCCCAGCTCTTGGCGCCCGTGGGATCGGGCGCGGTAGTGAACCCGAACGGCGCATCCAGACTGAAGTGCCCCTGAAGGTAGATGACGGGATAATGAACGTCAGGGTGTGCGTCGTAACCTTTAGGTAGCAAAACGGTCGCACCGATATAGATTGGCCGACCCCAAAACTGAGTTAGCAACTTGCTCTCGAACTTAATACGCTTCACCCACTCGGAGTCGGGAGGTATTTGGATCGGTGGAATAACCTTATTCAAATTTATTTTGAAACCGGATCCACCCTTTGGGTCGAAGTGCACTTGTTGCGGCTCGCTGATAAGATTCCCCGGCGAGGAGACGAATTGCTGGCCCTCCCACTGGTCCATGTGGGCCCAAATGGTATGCCCGTCCGAGCGGTGGAATTCGGTATAGACATTGAGAACAGCCTGCACGAAGTAATCCCCTGAGGGAACATCGCCGAGCGTCCTCGCGGGGAGTCCGGGAGTGGTAAGGTCGATCACTACCGGCTTCTCCGGCTTGGCCGCGTGCACATCGGCGCCCAACAGTTCCAGCGGTTGCTGCAGGCGTGGCTCGGTTCCCTCCTTCCCGGCCAGAAACAAGAAAAGGCGGCCCGTAATAGGCGTGGCATGTACCGACGCTGGGAACGTTATCTCGAAATGTGTTGCCGCACGTGAGGGCGCAGCAGGCACCAGCCCCAGCATTAGGGCAACGGACATCGCAGTTTTCACGGCCCCCAAGTATATCTAAGTCCCCAGCGTGGGAAGCCGGCGAAGGTTTAGACGGATCTCGAGGTTGGACAGAGGCTTTTAGTACGCCGGCAAATCGGCAATTAGCTTCCGATGATGCCAGATGACGTTCTAAAGCTGTGATTCAGTTTCGAGGCAGAAGGCGCCTTAACCCCTTGAGATCCTGATAAGAACGGCACCGAGGGTAATAATGGCTTCGACAAACCAAAACATCGACCACCAGACTAGTCTTTCCTCCCTGTTATCCTCTTGATCGAGGAAAACGTTTACGAGGACCAAAGCGATAAGCGTCAGAAGGAGCCACCAGAATAGTTCATCTTTCCTTGAAGTAGAAGTGGAGACAAGGAGGCAGACGCCAACACCAGTGCAGATCTTGAATAACCGATCTCGTTTATAGCGGTCCAATCGCTGCGCTCCAGAAGGCAAAGCGGTTAGTCTATAACAAATCGCTCAACCGACGTTGTTCCGACCTACAAAGCTTTCGGGGTCAAAAACTTGCTGTCACCGCCCATGAGAGCTCATGCCCTGTTAGCTGCCGGTAATACCCATGAACGAGACTGAAAATGAATAACTTAGTAGTGGCCGACCCGGGCCGCAGACCGGGCGCAACCTAAAGCCTTAGTACGGGACAGCGTTTCCTCACCGATCACCCGCGTGCTTCGCCAGCTATGGTCCGAGTTGGGAGGAGAGTTTCCTATGGGAGAATAAGCCATCGGGAGCCGCGAAACGGGAGGGATGCATGTCGAATCGGAGACTCTATCAATCAGCTCTTCTGCTATCGTTTTTTGCGTGTCGCGCCAGTGCAGAGATCACCTATTCCCACGATGTGGCTCCTATCCTCTATCAAAAATGCACTGGCTGCCATCATCCCAATGATCTCGCTCCCATGTCGCTGATCGACTACAAATCCGTTCGCCCATGGGCAAAAGCCATTCGCGAAGTTGTCCTTCTTAAGCGCATGCCGCCTTGGTTCGCGGACTCCACAACCGGGCATTTCTCTAATGACCCGACCCTGAGTGAATCAGAGAGGCACATCATTATCGACTGGGTTGAGCAAGGGGCCAAAGAAGGAGATCCTCGTGATCTGCCGACCGCGCCTTCCTATGTTGATGGCTGGCACATCGGTAAACCCGACGTTGTTTTTGACATTGGCGAGGACCATGTGCCCAATAGCACGTCTGCAGATGAATACGTTTACTTCACGGTGCCAACTAATTTTACGGAAGGTCATTGGGTGCGGGCAGTGGAATTGCGGCCAGGAAATCGCAAAGTGGTGCATCATGCCCACGTAAGTGTCGTTATCCCAGACGTGCCGAAGACAGCATCTGGTGCAGCGCAAAAGGGCCGATCGTTTTCAGACTACCTGGTTCTTACGAGCGACGGCCTTCGCCACATGAAACTGGATTCGCCCGTTGTCAATGACGCCTGCGCTTACAATGGCCCGGATATCGACCGCCTGCACATCGCGGGCGAGGGCGCTCTCGCCTCCTACCTGCCCGGAATGTCTCCTGATAACTACCGCAGCGACACTGCCAAGTGGATACCGGCTGGGGCACAGTTACGCTTCCAGATTCACTACCATCGTGAAGCCTCCAGCGTGCAAACGGCCGCCGACCGCACCAGCGTAGGACTGATCTTCGCTTCCACACCCCCGCCCCATCCACTTCGACGGCTCGATGTAGACAACGATTTCTTCGCCCTCTCGCCCGGCAGCGACGCTCAGGAGGTGAAGCAGTGCGCTACGTTCGACTCCGATTCTCTTCTTCTCTCGCTAACGCCGCATATGCATTACCGGGGCAAGGATGCGCGGTTTGAGATTCAACGA
>Ga0206891_10256_pt1 | contig 14015 bp, 10 predicted proteins | sample Alteio_BWOrgHeat_55_FD_153246 | JGI IMG/M metagenome (GOLD analysis project Ga0206891, IMG submission 153246) | Enriched cells from forest soil in Barre Woods Harvard Forest LTER site, Petersham, Massachusetts, United States - Alteio_BWOrgHeat_Nextera7 ...
CCGCGCCGGCAGTGTTCTCGATAAGCAGCGTGAGATGCGGGTGATCGACTAATTTTTGATTAACGTCGCGCCAAGCGAGACAAATTGCCTCGGCGACGTTCAAGATGGCTTGGCGGGCGCCGAGGCCATCGCAGTCCGATCCTGGGTGAATAACCAGGTACTCGGCGCCAATCTCTATGGCCCGCTCCATTTCGGCGCGAAGGGCATCCACCGATTTCGGATGGACAGCGGGGTTATCGGTGGCGAAGTTCATGAGGTAGTTGCCATGAATCACCAGAGGAAACAACCTGGCGCTTTGGCGAATTTTCTGCAAAGCTGCGACCTGGAGCGGATCCACCGGCTTCGCGCGCCACATGCGAGGGCTCGCGGAAAAGATTTGGAACGCCTCCGCGCCAAGTTTCGTCGCCTTATCAGCGGCACGTTCAAGGGTCCCGCCGGTCGAACAGTGGATTCCGATTCGCAATCTCACCATAGTGCCAAAAGGGAAACACAGATCTCCTGTTTCGCCGTAAGTTTATGATTAATATAGCGAAATAGCTCGATCGACAATTGGCCTGAAAGATGTCTTCCGTGTCCGAGTTAAAACACGGATTCATTTGTTTCAAAAATGGCGCCGGATGCATCTCAAGCTTGGGGGGTTGATGACTATGAGTCAAGTCAAAATGACTGCTTCTATGGTAGACAGCTCAGCGAAAGCAGAGAGTGCCCTATCGCACGCAATGGCGATTCCAGACGGTGCCAGTTACGCGCCGAACGAGACCACACGGAATGGAAACCAAAACGGGGCGGCGCAAGTCCCTGGAGCACCGGGCGCGTATAAAGTGTTTCACCGTATTCTGGACTGGATAACCGCCGACAGGATGCAACTCATGAACATCACTGACCGAATTAATGAAGTGGTGCACAAGAGTGGCGTGCGTGACGGCTTGGTCCACCTCCAAAGTCTGCACACGACGACAGCAGTCTTCTTAAATGAATGGCAGGATGCTCTTCTTTATGACGCGAGAGCCTTTTTCGATCAAGTTGTCCGCCAGGAAGACTACTACCGTCACAACGATCCGGCGTTTTCGGATTGTGAAAGAAAGAATGCCGATTCACATATGAGAGGCATGCTGATGGGACAGACGTTAAGCCTCCAAGTACGAAACTCGGCGGTACTTCTTGGCACGTGGCAGAGCATTATCCTGGCCGAATTCGACGGACCACGAAGCCGCTCTATAGCTGTGCAAGTGCAAGGGATCTAAAAAGTAGTAATAGCAGGAAGCAAGTCTGGCAGGCTTTCGATGCATCATCGAAAGTCCGAGTTTCGATTCCGAACGCTGTTGTCGACGTGACACTACTGGCCCATTAAATCTGCGTGCCAATATTTCGGCATCGCTGGTTAACATTCCCTCCCCAATAATGTCCGCGCGCGACGGGGCTTGACCTATTGTCGGTAGTGACGCCTGTTACACTACTCCACGGATGCTATTGGCCCGTGAGTTCATTGGGTATTTATCGAGACAGTTGGTAACGCGGTTGACTCCTCAAATGTTTGAGGTGGCCAATGTTGAAAGTGCGTCCGAAACAATAGCTGCCGTTATCGAAGAGGACCTGTCGATTGAAGATAAACTGAACGACGAAGTCCGCGAACTGCTTGAGCAATATAGCGAGTACATGCGGCGCGAGGGCGTATCCTACCAGGAGATGTTTCGACGGGTCAAAAATCAGTTACTGGCCCAAAAAAAAGTCATCAAAGCCTCCGGGCGCGATACCGGGGACGCAATGAAGCTTTCGCGCGACAAAATTAACGACCTATCGCACAAGCTCGTGGACATCCTGCGCAAGTCCCGCGTGACCCGAGTTCGCAGGGACCCAAATGAAGTGCGTTTGGCACTCGTGAAGGAGATCACCGACGTGCTTCAAATGGAAGAGCGAGTAGACAAGTCGGCCCGGCAAAAGATTCGTTCTCAGAAGCGAGAGATAGCAGAAGGCGGCGAGGAGTACGATCTGCTGCATAAGCGCTACTATGCTGAGGAATTGAAGAAGCTCGGTATCGACTTGGCCCGTTAGCTCTCATTCCGCCATGGTTCCCCACATCGTCATCCTCGGTAGCCTGAACATGGATTTCGTGGTGCGTGTTCCCGAATTACCGGCACCGGGCGAAACGACACTCGGATCCAACTTTCAGATGATTCCCGGCGGAAAGGGCGCCAATCAGGCATGTGCGGTGGGACGCATGGGGGGGAAAGCGACCCAAGGCATGATGATCGGGCGCGTGGGGTCTGACTTGTTTGCCGATCACTTGAAAGCGAGCCTTTCGGCTGCGGGCCTGGACGTTACCGCTGTCCAGATCAGCCGGTCACAACCCACTGGAGTGGCCTTGATCTGGGTCGATCAGCATGGACAGAATTCGATTGTTGTTGCTCCCGGAGCGAATCACGATTGGGAACCTTCCGACCTAAGCAGCCTGCGGACGATGTTCCAAGGGGCTCGGTACGCGCTGTTCCAATTGGAGAGCCCGGTTGCGGTGGTGAAAGAAGGCCTGATCATTGCGCGGCAGATGGGAGCGCGGACGATTCTCGATCCCGCGCCAGCCCACAGCCTGCCTGCCGAAATCATGGCTAATGTCGACGTACTGACGCCCAATGAGACCGAGGCCTGTATCTTGCTAGGGCGCAAGCCGGCGCGCATCGAACTGGTGGAGTGCCGGCAAGTGGCAGGGGCATTACGTGCGCTCGGCGTGCGCTCCGTAGTCCTTAAGCTAGGCGACCGTGGCGCGGTCTACTTCGACGGCGACACGGAAATTCATCAAGCCGCGTATCCGGTGAAGGCAATAGACACGACCGCCGCCGGCGACGTCTTTAACGGAGCTCTAGCGGTCTCGTTGGCGGAAGGCAAGTCACGGTCCTATGCGATGAAGTTTGCGAGTGCTGCTGCAGCGATCTCGGTTACCCGGGCTGGCGCTCAATCTTCCGTACCCTTGCGCAATGAAGTGGAAGAATTCCTCAGATCCCGCGAATCGTAGACCACGTAGCGTTCGTTCTGATACACGGGCTTGATGTCAGCCAAACGGTTGCGCCGCTGAAGGACGAAGTAGTCCACTGGCAGATCAAGCATTCCCTGCAATCGCTTGGTCGAGTACTCGCCCTCCATCGTGTTCTGCCACCGTGACCACCACTCTTCCGCGAAGGACTCAAAGTAATTCACTTGGCCACCGCTCTTCCAGTCCACCCACAACGCCCGGCGAGAACGGGCGCGAAAGTAGCCCGGATCGAGCCCGTGCCCCGCATCGGGGAAGAGGAAAAGAGAACTTCCCCAAGTGTTCACCACGGCCCAAGCCGCCAGATCTTCCACCGGGGCCTTCTGAAAGCGCGAAAAGTTAGTGACACCCGAAAGCGGAATAAGAAAAGCCGATAAAATCGCAATTGCCACGACACTCACGCCAAACTGGAGCGCATTACGGCGCACAGCAGTGAGGGAGAGCGCGGCGAGCGCGGCCAGGGTAATCCACCCCGCCAATTGTTGAACGTCGGAAGATGTTGTGAGATGAAAAAGGTCAAGGACGCGAACGCGGATCGGTATGGCGAAAACGACGAGCAACCAGCCGAAAGCTTCGAGACGCCGCCCCTCCCGAATCGCATAGGCAGCGGCGGTTCCACACAATATGGAGCCGAACGCGATTGTAAACACCAAGGCCCGAGCCGGTTGCAAAGCGGGAACAACGGACAGATTTGACACCTCCAGCAGGAGGTATGAGAAGGGTACGCTGAGCAGGCCGCCAGCTGGCATTACGACCGCAAGCCATCGCCACTGGAGCGTCAGCCGCGGCCACAGGCGGGCCGTAGCCCACAGCGAACAGATCCAAATGGACAAATAGCTCCAAAGGTCGTGCGCGGCCCACAGTGACACCCACACGTATTTTGTGCGGAAGTGCTGGATGGCCGAGAGTTGCGGCGACAACTCGCCAAAGAACTTCTGATTTTCAACGACGCCGGGCTGGAGTTGGGCTAGGTTGGCGAGCAACAGGCCTGCCACCAGAAGCGGAAGAAAAAGCGGCTTAGCGTCCCGTCGTAGATTCCGGTCAAATATAAAACCAAGCACGAGAACGCCCCAGAACGGCACGGCAGTGGGGGGCTGATACAGAACGGCCAGCGAACCGGCTAAGCCGGCAACCAATGGCTTGCGCTGAACGAAGAGGCCTAAAGCTAGAAAGACAAGCCCCGAAGCGAAGGCTCGGGGCACGGGCTCATACTCGACCAACAAAACGGCTGGGCCCAACAAGGCGGCTCCCAAATGAAACACCGCTGCGACAAGAAATGACTCCAACCGCGAAAGTCCGGTGGCGAGGACCAGCAGATAGATGCCCAGAAAACCAAGAGCTCGAAAAACTAACTGCTGGGCGATCAAGATCCTTTCGAAGGGCCAGTCAAAAGCCTGGTGGAGCGATATAGTCACCTCGTCGTAGATCGTATAGGAAACGTGTGGTCGAAAGGCTACGAGATCCCGCGAAAGGTAGCCAGGTGTATCGAGGCGCTCCAGAATCGGCAAATAGATCTGGGTGTCCGACTGGAGATACGTGTGGCCCGGAAAGATAGAGAAGCCGATCCACGTAAAGAGTACGATGCCGGCGACCAGCAGCAGCGAGCGTGGGATCGCCTCGCGCCTCATCAATGAGCCGGCGTCTTGTCCAACTGCTGCTTGATCCAAATGCGGTTCGGGTTCAGCCTCGCGGCAGTTTCGAGCGCCTGCCGTGCCGCGGCGTTCTGATTCGACTTCCGCAAGGCAATTCCTTTCCAAAGGTAGGCCTCATCCAACCTGGGATCTAAGGAAATGGCTTTGTCGAAGTCCTTGAGCGCGGATTCGATACTTCCGCCTAGCTGGGGAGGCAGATAGTAGTTTCCCACGCCGCGCGAGACATAGGCCAGCGCATTCTTTGGGTCCAATTCCAGCGCCCGGTTGATTTCATCACGTGCACAGGATCCATACTGTAGCGCGCCCATGAGGGCGTTGGCCGGGATAACCTGCCCGCACAATTCTCCGAGTAGCCGGTGGTATTCGGCATTGTTGGGCGCGGTCGAGATGGCCTTCTTCATAGCTGCAACGCCGGCTTCAGCGTAAGACTCAGCCTTGCTCTTGTCCTTCAGTTCAATCGAGACCTCAGCAGCATAGGAATAGCCGGTAGAAAGGAAATACAGCGCCTGAGGCTGATTGCCGGCAGCGGCGGGTTCCAACTCGGAAATGAACCGGTCCAGAGCGGCGCGGTCTTGTGTATCGCGAGCGTGCTGCAGGTCGCTCTGCGCCGGTATTGCCGGCATTGGTGAGGCAGACGGAGGGGGACTCGCCTGTGAGGGCGGCCCCAGTAGCAACGACCAAGCTGACCAAACCGCGGCGGCGATTACTTTTCTCATGGTGCTCCTATCTTAGAATCGACGTTCGCACGGGGTTATTCGTGTCAGCTAAATGGCGTTAACAAGCGGAAGCGAAAAACTCCAAAGTCTGCGCATGGATAATCTACTTGGCGACGGACGCCTCAATGGAGCGAAGGATCCCCCCCGGAGTCGCCACCCCGAGACGGGTAATCTCTTCTGCACGCGCCAGCGTATCGGCCACCGCGTAGATTCTGAATTCGTCCGCATTGCCGGAGGGCCGCATGTGCGCGACGTCAGCGTTCACGAACGCTATTCGAACGCCGTCCGTATAATTCAAACGGCTGATCGGAGCGAAGCCCGACGCCGCACAGAAGAAACGTTCGAGTTCATCTCGAATCGAAGCGAGTCGCTTCAACTCCGCCTCTGTTAGTTTCAGAGCGGCGCCCTTTTGGTCTAGAGCCTTGGCTTGGCCGTTTTCAAATACGACATCACGCACACAAGGATCGGAGGGCGAAAATCGCTCCATGATCGCCCTGCTCACCGGACGCGGGAACTCTTTCAATAGAGCAGCGCGGCTGAAGCGGGACGGGAGTTCGGCGAACAGTTCCAGGAGCGAAATACCTTTTGCTTCTGCGCTGAAGAGCGTGCACAAAATCGGCAGAATCGCATCCCGAGTCGGGAGCGCCTTCAGGATCTTGCCGTTTCGTGAGATATCCGAGCCAGTCAGAAAGCCACCATTGGCCTCCCAGCCACAGATCACCCGCCGGCCCTTCTGTCGAGCCGCCTCCATCCCGGCTATTACAAACGGGGATCCGATGCGAGTCTTCGGTTCAGTAACGGCAGCGAGCGGGCCGATGTCAATTCCATCGTTGCAGCTGATCGGCACAACCACTGCATCGGCGCCGAGGTATTTAGCAGTAATCATGCCCACAAGGTCGCCGCCAAAGAACTTCACCCGGCCCGACGGCGAGTCGACACCTAGCACGAGGGGACGGTCGCTATCACCATCTATGGATAGGACGGCATCGATACGACCATCGTCCGACGCGGCCGCGTCCGCCAACTTTTGAATGACGGCTATCTGCGCGTCGTCGACGTTTTCAGTGTCGATTGGAACAAACTCGTCGCTGCGACCCGCCGGAATCACTTCCGCGCCTAAGCCTCGTAGAATTTCGACAAGGATGTCTCTGCCAACGGCCGAGTGTTGGTAAACAACCAGCTTCTTGCCTTTCAGCGACAAGTCGGCGAAAAACGAGAGGTACCGCTCGCAATATTCTTCCGTTGCCGCTGGATTCGCAAGCGGCAGCGCGGCATGTCCTGCTTTCAGAAGACCATGCTCATTAAAGGCAGACTCGGCACGGGACTGTTGGTACAGCCTCGTGCGCACCTGCTGCACGACTTCGCCGACCGGCAGCTCATGCTCCTTAAGCAACTCACCACGCGATGTGTTGGTCTTGTACCCGTTACGGTCAAAGGGAATGTGGCTCCCGGTGATCATCATGCTGCCACGATTACGTGCAAGAGCGTACGACATTAGGGCGGGGGTCGGAATAAGGCCGAGGTAAACGGCACGCATTCCGGAGTCACGAATGGCACGCTCAATCGCCTGCGCGATCTCTCCCCGGCCGCCTTGACTGGCGACATAGGCGGACGAACTGGGGCGAAGATCACACGCGAAGTAAAACTCGTCTCCTGGAGCAATGCCTCCCTGCGACGGAGTAAGGCGGAGAAGGTACTGGAGCTCGGCGAACGCATTAATGTAAATCTCGAGCTGTGTCAGGTTGACCACTTCGCCGCGGCGACCGCTCGTTCCAAATTTCAGGTCCTGAGGTACGTAAGCGAGATTACTCGCGAGGAATTCGGCGGAATTGCCACTACTTGTATTCTGCATTCTTTCGATTGTCTCGCGGATGCCTCTGATGCACCGACAGCGATGGAGGCATTGCCCACCCCGAAATCCCTCCCATCACCTTTGTCAACCAATGTGCACACAAATGTCGTCCACCCTGAGTCTACATTCATAAGCTCGGTTCCCGATCCTGCTCGTCTTGATCCAAAAAACGTCTAGGGACAGTATAAAGACAAGGGTTTCTTGCTATCTCATTCTTTAAATAAAGATAAATCCGAATTACGGACAACTGGAATACCGACCCCTTGTTTGGTTGACACTTGTTATCAATGGCCGTACCATCCGAGTTAGAACTGTCATGTTCGCAGATTAGCCCGACGTCAACCGCTAATCGTTTTTCCAAAACCATCGCCGCCAAACCTGAAGGATGCGTCGTCCGGACGCCACCAGTCTGTCCTGCCTCTTCCAAAGATCGGCATGGTACGGAAGGGGGCGAAGCCCGCGCGCGAAAGGCACTTCTGAACGCCGAACTACCGAATTGATGTCCGCATACTCTTATGCGCCCGAACTCGCTCTTAGTGGACAAATTATCAATGACTGAAGCCTGCGAAGTTCGTACGTCCGGCGAGTCCATCACGGACTCTTCTCGTTGGTATGCCTTGCACACGATGTCTAACTGCGAGGCTAAGGTAGCCGAGTATCTTCGTGCCTTTCAGGTTGAGACTTTCTTGCCGGACTACGCAGCCAAGCGCCAATGGAACGATCGGGTCAAGACCATCCGATTCCCGCTTTTTCCCGGCTATTTGTTCAGCCGTTTCGGGAAGAAGCTTCCGGTAGAGGCTCTCGGAGCGCCCGGCCTGGCCCATGTCGTCGGATTCGCCGGTGCTCCGGCCCCGATCCCGGAGGACGAGATTGAGTGCGTGCGGCGGATGGTTAGTAGCGGGCTTAGCCTGTCCGGCGGTTCCATCCTGCGGGTTGGTAAGCGAGTGCGAATGCGAAGTGGTCCCTTGAAAGGGCTCGAGGGACGCCTGGAACAACTGAATGGCAAGAACCGGCTCGTTATTTCTGTTGAATTGCTCTGTCGAAGTATCGCTGCAGAGGTGGACCCCGACGCAATTGAGGTTCTGTCGTGACTGTGCTGCGAAAGCGAGATAAACAGATTGCTTTCCGGGTCTCGGAAGACGAATACCGGGCATTGCAGATCGCCTGCCTTGAGACGGGATCTCGGAGCATTAGCGATCTAGCAAGGCAGGCGGCAAAGAACGTGGCCGCTACGGGGTCCCTGGCTCCGTTTGGATCCCGGACCGAAAGAAGTGCATCAAGTCTCAATGGCCGCGTGGGAAAAGTTGAAGAGGTTCTGGAACTGCTGACACAAGATCTGCGGCAGATTAAGCAAAGGCTGGGCGTATCTGCGGAAGTGGCTTAGTGACGTTCTGTTTGAACCGCTGTCTTTTTGTAAGATTAGCATCTTGATCTCCCCAGTTACTAAGTTGAGCATAGGGATCATAATGGTGTCAGTTGGCGGAGTGTCTCAAACTGTGCCGCAGGCAGATGCGGCTAAGCCGGAAATTGGGGCCGAGGCTCCGCAGGTTTTTGCAATCCGCAATGTAACCGGTGCGGCGGCGCGCCCTCCCCTTTCCGTTTTTTTCAAAGATGTTCTTCTCGATCAGAAGTCGATCCTGACAAGCCCAAAGCACATGAAGAAGACAGATTTGGCCTGGGAACTTCCACTTGCGGGTGCCACGGCCTTTCTGTTGGTGACGGACCAGCGGAACGTGACAGAACGCTTGCACACGAATGCGGCGGCTGAATCCCAGAGTTCAAACATCTCGAACCTCGGCCTCGGCTCGCTAGCTTTGATTCCGGTAGCTGTTTATTGGTGGGGCTGGCGTCATCGAGACTACTACGACATGGACTCCAGCGTATTGACCGTTCGCGCCGTGACCGATAGTTTGATTCTTGCAGAAGGAATTCAACTGATCGCGCGGCGTGAACGTCCGAACCCACAAGATGAATCAGGGGTATTCTTCCAGGCAGGCGTCTCGTCCTCATTTCCGTCTTTGCACGCCACTACGGCTTGGTCCATTGCAGCTGTCCTAGCTCAACGCTACCCGAACTGGCTGGCGCAAGTCAGCTTGTATGGTCTTGCAAGCGCTGTGTCCATAAGCCGCGTGCCGGCAGGGGCGCACTTCCCATCCGATGTTGTTGTGGGCAGCGCATTGGGCTTTCTGGTGGGAAAGTATGTGGCGAAGACGGCCGGCCAAAACCGCTCCTACTGGCTTGAGCCGCACGAGACGAAGACGTCTTTAGCGGCACCCCCGGTACAGAAAGCGGCGGTTACGCCGGCGGCTGAAGCCCAGAGCAGCGAATCGGGCGGCTCGGCCTCCGTTCCAATGGATAGCTGGGTTTATGACGCCCTGGATCGTTTGGCGGCATTCGGGCTTATTCCTTCACAGATATCTGGGCTGCGGCCCTGGACGCGCTCCGAGTGTCGCCGGCAGGTGCGCGAAGCAGAGGCGATGCTCAAGTTCCAGTTGGAGACAAAGAGTTCGGGAATGCTCCATGAGGCACAACAGTATATTTCGGCCCTTCATCGCGAATTCGACGGCGTGGACACGGGCCGCGGCGAGGTCGTGCTGGACAGCCTTTATTTGCGAGAAGGAGTTCTGGCTGGTCCGCCCCTCAACGACAGCTATCACTTTGGACAGACGTGGAGCAATGACTTTGGACGTCCGTTCGGTCGCGGACTCAATTCCATCGAGGGCTTTCAGAGCCACGCGCAATCCGGACATTTCTTCGGATACGTCGACGGCGAGTATCAGCATGCGCACGGGCAGCCTGCTTACTCTCTGCCGGTCCGCGAAGTAATCGCTGGCATCGACGACAATCCGCTTCAAGCCCCGGAAGCCGATAGTGCGACGAATCGTTTTCGAATCATCGAGGCCTACGGCGGCGTTCGTCTCGGTGACATCGAGTTTTCAGTCGGTAAACAGTCCTTGTACTGGGGGCCGACTTATGAGGGCCCGCTCATGTTCAGCGACAATGCGGAGCCGACGAAGAACGCAAAAATTTCGACGGTGAGCCCTTTTCGCCTCCCTGGCCTTCTCCGCTATATGGGCGAGATCCGGGCTGAAATCGTGATGGGCAAGCTCGGCGGACAACTGTACACCTGGCGACCGTGGTTTAATGCGCAAAAAATCTCGTTCAAACTGACAGCCGACCTGGAGATGGGTTTCACGCGTTGGTCGCAATTCGGGGGCGTCGGATATCCCGTTTCGCCCAATATTCTGATTAGCAACCTCACTACTACTGCTTCTCGAATCGGAAAGGCCGGGAACTACCCGGGAGAAGTGAAAGGCGGGTTCGATTTCAAGTGGCGCATTCCTGGGGTTCGAAATTGGTTTAGTTTATATAGCGATAGTTACGCAGACGACGACCCCTCGCCATTGGCTGCACCCAGACGTGCCGGCATCAGTCCCGGTCTGTACTTGAGTCATGTACCCGGCATTGCTAAGTGGGACTTCCGCGTGGAGGCCGCATCCACGATCCCGATGGAAGGAGATCAGGGGCCAGGGTTCATCTATTGGAATGGTGTCTACCACAACTCGAACACCAACTACGGTTATCTTCTTGGCACCTCAGTAGGCCGGGACGCGCGCGCAATCGAAGGTTGGTCGACGTATTCTTTCACGCCCCGAAGTAAATTGCAGGCCGGTTACCAACAGCGCAAAATCGCGAGCGGCTTCCTGCCCGGCGGCGGTACACAAACCGATGCCAGTCTCAAGGGGTCGCTCGAACTGCCGCATCGGTTTGTGGCGAGCGTCATGTTTCAGTACGAGCGTTATTACATTCCTGTACTTGCCGGTCCGGCCAGAAACCTCAGTGGCTGGCTACAACTAAGCTGGGATCCCAAATTGAAGTTGGTGCACTAATCCAAATGCCTATTGCCAACTGGAAAACGATAAGGTTGCGTTTACTACTCGCTCGACGCGCATTTCATTTCGCACTGGCGATTGCCGCTGTAGCCCTGACAGTTATTGAGGCGCCCTTATCCTGCCAGACTGATCAGCAACCGATTGCCTCCGACGATTGCAACAGCCAACTCGCCGACTTGAGTCCCGAGTGCCAAGCCACGCCCTCAACGCTAAGCACAATCGAAGAACAGCATCGGGGTTCGCGCAACGCGGCAGGCGCGGCTGGGATGTCCCAGACCAATTCCTCTTCCCGTCAGAAAGAGCTGCTTGCCCCGTCGGCCCCCTCTCTCGTGCCAGGCGCTGACGCTCCAAATGAGTTCCAGCGGTTCGCGGCGAATTCGGTCGGAAAGATTCTACCCATCTTTGGCGCCTCTCTTTTTCAAAGAGTGCCCACCACTTTCTCCCCAAATGAGCGTGCGCCCGTGACAGCCGACTATGTGGTCGGCCCGGGCGACGAAATCCTCTTGCGCGTCTGGGGGCAAGTGAACTTGAATCTCGAACTAATGGTGGACCGTAATGGAGCGATCTATATTCCGCAAGCCGGAAACGTGTCGGTCTCCGGGCTGCAATTCAAACAGTTGCCGGCATTCCTCAAGTCGAACCTTGGACGCGTTTTCCGGAACTTCGATCTCACCGTCAGCATGGGGCAGTTGCGGTCGATTCAGGTGTTTGTGATCGGGCAGGCCCGGCGTCCGGGTACCTACACCATTAGTTCACTCAGCACGCTGGTGAATGTTCTCTTTGCGTCCGGTGGCCCCACTGCTCAGGGAAGCATGCGGCACATCCAGTTGAAACGCGGTGACGCGGTGGTGTCGGAGTTCGACCTGTACGACCTCCTGCTGAAAGGCGATAAATCCAAGGACGCGAGACTGCTGCCCGGAGACGTGGTGTTCATTCCGCAGGCGGGTCCGCAGATTGCCATCGCGGGCAGTATTCGCAACACGGCGGTCTTTGAACTCAAGGATGAACATACGGTGGGCGAAGCGCTCAAAATGGCTGGCGGTCTGGCGTCCACAGCCGACTTAAAACGTGTCGTCCTTGAACGCGTCACCATCGACCATCAACGCGAGGTTCTTGAGCTTTCGCTTGATGCCGTAGGCAAGGCTGTGGCGATACGGGAGGCGGACGTGATTAGCATCCGCTCTCTCAATCCCCGGTTTGACAGAACAGTTACCCTTCGCGGAAACGTGGCGACCCCGGGAAGGTTCGCATGGCATGAAGGCATGCGGCTACGCGACATCATTCCCGATAAAGACGCACTCATTACTCGGGACTATTGGGTCAAGAAAAACGACCTCGGCTTTCAGCCGGCGCAGGAAAAGCCAGCTGTCCGTGAGACTCTCAGAATCGCCCAGGACGATTGGAAAAGGCAGGACGGGACAGTCCGACTGGTTGAAACGGGGTTGGAGACAAAACAGGCCACCGAAGATGGGGCGGACCTTGGGGACGTAGATGGCTTCGAGTTCAGGTCTCAGGGCCGAGATCCCGTGCAGCAGACAGAAAAGAAGCAGCCGCCCCGGGAACCCATCAAAACCGAGTTGGGCGGGGCGGCGCCTGAGATCAATTGGGCATACGCCGTCATTGAGCGTCAGGACTCGGAAAAGCTGGTCACTCAGCTGGTCCCCTTTAACTTAGGCAAGCTGGTTCTGGAAAGAGATGACACCCAGAACCATGAACTGCACTCAGGCGACGTGGTGACTGTCTTTTCGACATACGACATCCATGCCCCGCTAGCGCAACAGAGCCGCTTTGTCCGACTGGAGGGGGAGTTTAACGCGTCCGGGATCTACCTTGCAAGACCCGGTGAGACGTTGGGAGAGCTTATTCAACGGGCGGGCGGTCTGACCGCGCAATCCTATCTTTACGGTGCGGAGTTTATGCGCGAGTCGACGCGACGCGAGCAACAAAAGCGCTTGGATCAGGTCGCCAAGGAAATGGAGAGGGATCTGGAGCAGACGGCGGGCAAGCGAACGACGTTGGCATCAGGCGCCGACGAAACAATGGCACTCGCCGCGCAGCTCCAATCGGAACGTAAAAGCGTCGAACAGCTCAAATCGCTGCAGGCGACGGGACGCATCGTCCTGAACTTTGATCCAACTGACGTGAGCGTGACGAAGCTGATGACTTTGACCCTGGAGGATGGCGACCGCTTCGTGGTGCCTAGCCTCCCGGCAACCGTCAACGTTCTGGGCGAAGTCTACAATCAGAACGCATTCCTCTATGAACCGGGTGTTCGAGTCGCAGACTATCTGCGTGGCGCTGGCGGATTGAAGAGAAATGCCGACAAGGCCCATATCTTCATCATTAGGGCGGATGGTTCGGTTCTGCCAAAACATAGCGCTAGCCCTTTTAGCAAAGTCTTCGAGGCAGAACTGCTGTATCCGGGTGATTCGATCATCGTTCCTGAAGAAATCCTGAAAGTGCCCTTCGTTCGGAACCTACGCAGTTGGACTCAGGTCATCGCCGACCTCGGCTTGGGCGCGGCCGCGATCAATGTCTTGAAATAACCGGCCGCCACCACCGAATCGGGGCACGCCCCTTCGGCGGGTAAATGATATGTCCCTCGCCTCCTCACAATCACGAACACTTCTATCGAGAACGGAATGAAAGTGCTATCAGACCTGGATCTGAATTCGCCACAGGAAGCGATATTAATCGAGCCACCGTCTTCATCCGAAACACCGGCCAAATTGAGCTTTCTGGATGTTCTTCTCGCACTTGCCGAGCGGAAATGGCTCATCCTTATGATGACCGCGGGCGGGGCGCTCCTCATGGGTGCCCTCTCCTCTCTCTTTCCGCTGATGTATACGGCCACAACAACAATCGTTCCTCCGCAACAGC
>Ga0206891_10259_pt1 | contig 13858 bp, 8 predicted proteins | sample Alteio_BWOrgHeat_55_FD_153246 | JGI IMG/M metagenome (GOLD analysis project Ga0206891, IMG submission 153246) | Enriched cells from forest soil in Barre Woods Harvard Forest LTER site, Petersham, Massachusetts, United States - Alteio_BWOrgHeat_Nextera7 ...
CTTCTAGCCGCCGTCGCTCGATGTCGATGTCATTGCGTTCGTTCTGAAGCGCCGAGGTCTGCCAAGTGACGACTTGCAGGTAAGTGTCCACGCCGCCTTCGTACCGGGTATTAAAAAGTTCGAGAGATTGTTCGGCCGAGTGCGTGGCTTGATGCTGCTGGTCAGCTTCGGTTTCCAATTCGCGTAACGCGGCGAGATTATCTTCAACCTGCTGAAAGGCGGTAAGGGCCGACTGGCGGTATGCGGCTACCGTGGCGTCGTAGTTCGATACGGCAATTTCCGAGTTGCCCTGACGGAGCCCGTGATCGAAAAGGGTTTGCGATAGCGCCCCGCCGACAGCCCACATGCGGCTCGGCCAGGTTAGCCAGTTCAACGGGGACGTTCCCACAAATCCGGCGACAGCTGATATGCTGAGCGTTGGATAGTAGGCTGCTTGCGCAATGCCTATCTGTTCGTTGGCTGCCGCCATTCGCCGCTCCTGAGCCGCAATGTCAGGGCGCCGCTCGAGGAGTTGAGATGGCAGAGCGCCTGGAACCGGAGGCAGAACCGGCGGATGTTCAGTCAATGGCGAAGCGACCAGCGTCAATTCGGCGGGCGGTTTGCCGATGAGCACCGCGATGGCATGTTCATAGTCCGCTCGCTGTGCTTTGATATCAGTCAGCGCAACCTGAGCAGTTTGCCATTGGGTGCGGGCCTGAGTGACATCGGAAAAAGGAGAGGCGCCTCCGTTATAACGGTCTTCAGTTAGTTGAACCGCATCTCGGTAGGCCTTGACGGTGTCCGCCAGCAACCGTTCCTGTGCATCGGCGCTACGCAAACTGAAATAATCGATCGCGAGTTCCGCATGAAGGCTCAAGCGCGCGGTTTCCATGTCCGCGGCGCTCGCCTGCGCCTGCTCAACCGAAGCTGTGACGGTGCGGCGAATGCGGCCCCAGAGATCTACTTCGTAGTTCAGGTCGAAAGGCAGAGCGAAGTTTCCGTTTCCGTTGTTGGCCAGTGACGGGTTGAAGTAAGGCTGATTGGCAGACACGCGTTCCGCACCCGCCGAGGGGCCGGCCGTAATGGTGGGAGCTTGGCTGGAGCGGCTTACCCGGATGGCTGCCCTTGCACTGCGGAAGTTCGCTTCGGCCTGTTTCAATGTCTGATTGTTGGGCTCGACCTGATCTTCTAGCGCGTTCAGATTTGGATCGCCGAAAAGCTCCCACCACTTGCCGCGGAGGGCTTGATCGTTGGGTTCCGCGGTCTTCCAGCCGTTCATTTCCTTAAATGTTGAGGGGCCCGCTTCCTTGAACGTTGGCGACAGCGGCGCGGAGGGAACTGAATACTTCGGACCTACCATGCAACCCGACATCATGAGGAGCGCGGCAGCTGCCACGCTTAACCACGTGTATCTCCATGCGTATTTCATTCCCCTTGTCCTTCCTCGCTTGCGGAGGGCGTATCGGTTTGAACAGGTGCGCCATCAATGAGCGAATCGGAGGGAGAGACTATGACTGAATCGTCAGGACGCAAGCCGGACGTTACCTCGACGGTGGACCCAAAGTCGCGGCCGATGGTTATGGGAACCAGCTTGGCGCGGCCATTGCACACTAAGCCAACCTGCAAACCCTGGGCCCTGAACAGCAGCGTGGTGGAGGGGATTTCGAGGCCGGCCTTGGCTCCTTTTATATTAATGTGCACAAACGCGTATGAGCCGGGCAGCAGTTTGCGGCTGGCATTGTCAACGTCCACCTCGACATTGAGGGTGCGAGTGGCGGGATCGATGGCATTGGAGTTGCGGACCAGAGTGCCATGAAAGATCTGGCTTGGGAATTCATCGGAAGTCAACGTTACGTGCTCGCCATTACGCACCATCGCAGCAGAGATTTCGGGCACCGGGACATACACACGCAGCCGATCGATCGCTGCCAGATGAAAGAGTTCTTTAGTCGATGAGTCACCGTCGATCAGGGCGCCGATGTCGGTCTGGCGCGCCGTGACGACACCATCGAAGGGCGCGTAGACCTTTTCGTAGCTTTGCAGTTGCTCAAGACGCCTCACGTTCGCCATGCTGGCGTCAACTGCCGCTTGTTTCGAAACGTAGTCGCTGACGGCTTGGTCGGTCTCCTGCTTCGAGACGGCGCGTTTCTCAAGCAGGCTCTGCCAGCGGACAGCGGTGGTATGCGCGAGGTCCGCATTGGCTTGAGCGTTCTTCAAGTCGGCGCGCGCCTGAAGAAGCTGCTGGTCAACTTCGGGCGTTTCAATCTCCGCGAGCAGCTGCCTTTGCTGGACGTGGGCACCGATATCGAAATACCACGCCTTCAGGTACCCGTGCGTTCGGGCGTAGATGGGCGCTTCCATGAAGGCCTGCATATTCGCCGGAAGCACCAACTCCTCTATGCTTCCCCCGCGACGCGGATGAATCACCGACACCCGTTCCGCCGCACTGCTGCGGGCAGATTGAACCAAGCCTGCAGCCGCGGCCTGACGCTGGCGAATGCCGAGAAAGACAACCGCGGCGATAACCAGTATTGCGAGCGTTGACAAGACGGCGAGCGCCTTTATGGCCGTGCGTCTTGCCTTTGGCTCCAGCGATGTTGGAGAGCCTTCTGGCGGAGTTTCTCGTTCGGTGATGGGTTCGTCAATTTCCTGAGTCATGAGAGTTCTCCTTGTTCACGCGTGTACGGGTTCACGATCGGCGTGAACCTCGCGAGCGGCGGCTGGTTCTTTGCTACTGCCATGCAACAGCGCGAAGACCGTTGGTACGAAAACCAGCGTGGCCACGGTTGCCAGCATTAATCCGCCGATGACAGCCCGGCCAAGCGGGGCGTTTTGCTCGCCGCCATCGCCGGCTCCGAGCGCCATCGGGATCATGCCGATGATCATCGCGAGAGCTGTCATCAACACAGGACGAAAACGCGCTGCGCCTGCTTCGAGCGTGGCCCTGACAGCGTCGCCGTGAAGTTCCAATTGCTCTTTAGCGAACGAAACCACTAGAATGCTGTTGGCCGTGGCTACACCCATGCACATGATGGCGCCCATCAGCGCCGGCACGCTGAGCCTGGTGTGCGTAACAAACAGAAACAGCACAATGCCGCCTAATGCCGCCGGCAAAGCCGTGATGATGATGAAAGGATCGAGCCACGATTGGAAGTTGACCACGATCAACAGGTAGACCAGCACAATGGCGAATGCGAGCCCGGCCAGCAAGCCTATATAGGATGAACGCATGGTCTGCAGTTGTCCGCGAACATGGATGAAACTTCCTCGCGGCAAGGAGCGTTCGCTGCCATTGACGATCTTCTGAATGTCGGCGCCCGCGCCGCCCAGGTCGCGATCCTGGACCGCCCCGTAAATGTCGAACACCCGGCGAATGTTGTAATGCGAGACCACCGCCATTTCGTCGGATCGCGAAATCGAGGCGACGTCAGCAAGAATCTCAGGCCGAGAGATGCCGCCGGCAGTAATGGGAATCCCCTTCAAGTCCTGGAGCGTCTGCATCTGGTATTGCGGCGTCTGGGCAACCAAGTTGTAGTTCACGCCGTTTTGATAGTTGAGGAAGAACATGGGCTGAATTTGGAAGCTGCCACTTAACGTATTCAGCAGGCTCGTGGCGACATCGTGCTCGGTGTAACCACCCTGGTCTGCTTTGGTCCGGTCAACCTTGACGTCGAAGACCGGGTAGTCGGCGGGCTGCTGGATGCGCAAGTCCACAAGCCCTGGAACGGTGTGCAGTTGTTGGAGCATGCGGTCGGCCACTTTACGATTGCCTTCCGCGTCCGCGCCTTCGATTTGAATGTCGATGGGAGCGGGCAGGCCGAAGTTTAGAATCTGTGTGACAATGTCGGCCGGGAGGAACGAGAATGTAGTGCCTGGATACTGCTTCGGGAGCTGGTCTCGCAGCTGCCGGATATAGCCCGCTGTCGGATGATGGTCTTCCTTTAGCGAGACCATCACGTCGCCATCACCGGCGCCGATAGTTCCCGAAGTCATGTGTTGGGTGTTCAGCTGGCTGTAAGGCATGCCGATGTTGTCGATGATGGCGCCCATTTCGCGGGCAGGAATTACGCCGCGGATGGACTTCTCCACCAGATCGAAGAGACGCCCCGTTTCCTCGATTCTAGTGCCTGTTTTGGCCCGCACGTGGAGGATGAACTGCCCACTGTCTGTATCGGGAAAGAAGTCCTGGCCCAGAAACGGGATCAGGGCAAAGGCGCTGCAGCAGGCCAGCAGGAATAGCGGCACAAAGACTTTTCGACTGGACACGAGGATAGTCAGCATGACGCGATAGTGTTCGCGGATTTTTTCGAAGACACGCTCGAAGCCGCGCTGGAATAGCACCAACGGATTGCGGGAACGCGGTGCATAATGCTTCGATTTCAGAAGGTACATCGCAAGGGTGGGTACCAGCGTTCTCGACAGAATGTACGAAGCGATCATGGCAAAGACAACCGCTTCCGCCAGCGGCACAAATAGATAACGTGCCACTCCGCCCAGAAAGAACATGGGCAGAAACACGATACAAATGCAGAGTGTAGACACCAGGGCGGGCACAGCAATTTGTCCCGCGCCGCCTAGAATGGCATCGCGCAGCTCGTGGCCTTCTTCCAAATAACGCTCAATGTTCTCAATGGTGACCGTGGCATCGTCCACCAGGACGCCGACTGCGAGCGCCAGTCCACCCAAGGTCATGATGTTGATGGTTTCCCCAAGAAATCCGAGCACGATTACCGACGAGAGGATTGACAGGGGGATCGATATCGCGATGATGAGCGTACTGCGCCAACTTCCCAGGAAGAGCAGGATCATCAGACCGGTGAGCGCCGCGGCAATCACTGCTTCCCGAATGACTCCATTCACGGCACCGCGGACGAAGATCGACTGATCGTCCAGTGGCTCGATTTTGAGTTGCGGAGGCAGCGTGGTAGCAACCTGGGGGAGTAGTTTGCGGATGCCCGAAACTACGTCGAGAGTGGAGGCCGTACCGGATTTCACAATCGTGAGCAGAACGCCGCGACGGCCATCCTGACGAACAATATTGGTTTGGGGCGCGAAGCCATTGGCCACGGTGGCTACGTCCCGCAAATAAACGGTGGTGCCGTTGATATGTTTGATCGGAATGTCGTTCAGCTCTTCGACGCGTCGCGGGCTCGCATTCAGGCGAACATCATACTCAGTTGGTCCGATCTTCGATGTGCCTGAGGGCAGCACGAGGTTCTGAAGATTTACTGCGTTCAGGAGGTCCTGTGGCGAAAGCCCTTTCGACTGCAGCAAGCCGGAGTTCATGCTGATCATTACCTGCTTCTGTTTGCCGCCATAAGGGTACGGAACAACAGCCCCAGGCACCGTGACCAGCTGGGTGCGCAAGAAATTAAGACTGAGGTCGTTCAGCTCGTCTTCCGCAAGCCCCTGGCCGGAGAGGCCAAGTTGAAGGATGGGAACGCTGGACGCACTGAAGTCGATGATCTGCGGAGGCTGAGTTCCTGGCGGCAGCTGGCGAAGCAGAAACTGCGATGCGGCAGTAACCTGCGCATTCGCGGTATCGAGGCTCGCATTTGGCTGAAGGAATAGCTTGACGACTACCGCGCCGTTGTAAGTGGTCGATTCCAGATGCTCGATGTTGTCTACGAGAGTAGTGAGTGATTTCTCATAAGGAGTGGTGAGGCGGCCTTCCAGTTCCTCCGGGTTTAAGCCTGTATACGTCCAAGCTACCGAAATGACCGGAATGTTGATGTTCGGGAAAATGTCGGTCGGCGTTCTGAGAATGACCACTGGAGCAATAATCAGAATCAGTAAGGCAAGGACGATGAACGTGTACGGGCGATCGAGTGCGACCTTAATAATCCACATGCAAGCCTCCAAGAATGTGTCTCATGTAGGCACGGCTCGAGATCAGGCGGGCGCCCTCGGCAGCCATTCCGAGAAGTGCCTGCTCGCCAGTCTGATCGACACGAAGAACGTTTTCGAGGTCAATGACGACCTTGCGTCCGGCACGGGCATTGCGGCTTGCGTCCCATTTTGCTTTGAGGTCGGCGGCCCATTGCCCGCACAATCGGCCCTGTAGAATCCACTTCTGCTCAAACGGTGTTTCGGCAATCATTGTTCTCAGCATGGGAACGCATTACTAAGGGCACTGCACGGGCCAAACATTCAGTTCGTGAACAGGCGCGGTAAGTATTGAAAAGGTTGAGAGTGCGGGCGACCTGTTGTTGGGGAAGGCCGAACGTGACAGTGTCACGGTCAGTCATGACAGTGTCAGAAGTGGCTGATGACAGTTCTTGGAGCGATGCCGAGACGTTTCATGTGCGCGATAAGCGTGGTGCGCTTCATGCCCAGGCGGGCGGCAGCGCCGTGGGTACCCCCGACTTTGCCACCGCTCGTCTTAAGAGCCTCGAGCACCTGCTCGCGGTCGGGGAATGGCACGGCGCCGTTTTTCAAAGGGTTTTTGCCGGCGACTTCTGTTTTATGAGTCCGGACCGGCTTCTTGGCGGTTGCGAGATCGCGGGCCGCTACCTTCAGTACCGAGCCCTTTGACAAGATAATCGCGCGCTCAATCACGTTCTGTAGCTCGCGCACATTGCCCGGCCAATCGTAATGCACCAGTGCACTCATGGTTTCCGAAGGAATGGTGTGTATGGACTTGCCCATGCGGCGGCTGAAGAGTTCGGCGAAATGCTGAACCAGCAAAGGGACATCCTCAGGCCGTTCGCGCAATGGCGGCAGCAGTATGGGGATAACATTGAGCCGGTAGAACAGATCGGCGCGGAATGTTTGCTGTTCAACCATCTTCGCCAGATCGCGATTGGTGGCGGCGATCAGACGCGCTTCGCTCCGCAACGTGCGAGAACTCCCTAAGCGTTCAAACTCGCGCTCCTGGAGCACGCGCAGAAGCTTGGGCTGCATTTCAAGCGGAATCTCGCCTATCTCATCCAGAAAGATGGTGCCGTGGCGGGCCAGTTCGAAGCGCCCGATGCGCTGAGCGATGGCTCCCGTAAACGCGCCTTTCTCATGTCCGAAGAGTTCACTTTCCAACAGGCCCGTCGGAATAGAGGCACAATTCAGTTTCACGAACGCCTGGTAGCGGCGAGGGCTCAGGTTGTGGATGGCGCGCGCGACGAGTTCCTTTCCCGTGCCGGTCTCTCCGTTGATCAGAACCGTCGACTCAGTGGGGGCAATGCTTTCCACCTGTCGGAGCACGTTGCGCAACACCTCGCTTTTTCCGACGATCTCTTCAAACATGGAGGTCTCGTCGATCTCCTGGCGAAGCGCGACATTTTCCTGGTAAAGCTGCTCCTTCAGGGTCTTGATCTCTTCGAAGGCATTCTCAAGAGCGACTCTCGCCTGATGAGGCGCCGTGATGTCCATGTGCGTTCCGACGAACTCCACTAGTTCGCTGGCGCAGTTGGTTACCGGGTGGCCCAGCGTATGAATGTGGCGGATGCTTCCATCGTCAAGAATGATGCGGAAATGGTGTTCAAAATCGCTTCGGTCGCGAATGGCCCGGGTAATTGTTTCTGCCAAGCCGTCCCGATCCTCAGGATGGGTACGATTCAGAACGATCTCAAGCGTCGGATGCGTTGTGGCGGGATCGAAACCGAAGATGCGAAAGCTCTCCTGGCTGAGAAAGACCTCACTGCTCGAGACACTGCGAGCCCAGCTTCCGGTATGGCTCATGCGCTGCCCTTCGGCCAGGTAAGCCTCGCTCCGCCGCAGTGCTCGTTCGGCGCGCTTTCGTTCGGTAATGTCCTGATAGACGCCGTAGATTTCAGGCGGACCGCCATCGAGCGATACCGGCGCTGCTCTGAATGACACATCCAGGAGGGTTCCGTCTTTGCGCTGGCGGACCAACTCGGCATTCACGCGCTCGCCGCGGTTCAATGCGTCGCGGAGGCGTTCTGACTCCCGCCACCTCTCTTCGGGAACAATCAGCTCGCTAATGTTCTTGCCCACCGATTCTTCCGGGCTGAAACCGAATAGCTTCGTGAATTCGCGGTTTGTGCGCAGCACCCGATTTTCGCTGTCGCGCAGGACAATTGCCTCAGGCGCCAATTCGAACAGCTGTTCAAAGTGCGCCTTCTGCTTCCGTAATTGTTCGGCCGACTGGCGCTGCTCTTCGTGGCGTTGGGCGTTATCGAGCGCGAGCGCCACCTGATCGGCGATCAGCGAGAGATAGCGAACGTCGTGTTCAGGATAGCCATGGGGTTGTTCGAGCGCGAATACCAGGCTACCTAAACGCCGTAAAGCGGTTGAGAGGGGGAGGATGCATGCCGACTGCACGCCGTACGTTCGAAAGAGTTCCATCACGCGCGGGAAGCGCGTCTCTTCATCTCTCGAAGGAATAACGACGGGCTCCTGGTGCTGCCAGACCCACCAAGTGATGGTTTCGTTCGCGGGGAAGTCAGGCGGAAAGGCAAAACCATGACCGGCGATCACCTCGATGACCGGCGTGTGAATCTTATCGAGTGTTTCGTTGTAGAACAGGACAGCGAGAAAGTTGAAGTTCACGGCGGGGCGCAATTCGTCTGCCAGGACGCGAAAGAGTTCCTTCTGGTCGCGATATTTCGAAATTGCGCGAGAGACTCGTGACAGCGCCTCGTATTGTGCCGGGAGTAATTGTCCCGGCTCGAATTGTGCCGCGATACTCAATACCTTTATGATGCAAAAACCGTCGCGAGTGGGGGAGTTGGCTCACAAGGTCTGTCGGTCACGAGGCGGAGACCCTACTTTTCAGTCTCTCCACAATCGCGTCAGTGTCGTAGACACATCCGCCCCAAACGCCGCCGCTCGCTTGCACCAATGCTGCCCAAAGCCTTGTATCGGCGGGTAGGAGCGGATCGGGCGCCAGATCCTCGCGTGGCGGCCGGACTGCCAGAAGCGCGGCTCCCTCCTCCGGCGAAAACTCGATGTGCCCTTCCCCTACAAAATTCACCGATGCTTCGAGCGTGTTGCGATCGATGATGATCTCAATGAGGTCGCCGTTCCTCAGCTTCCCAATGGGTCCTCCCGCCAGCGCTTCCGGCGACACATGACCAATGCAGGCGCCGGTCGAAACGCCGCTAAATCGTGCGTCAGTAAGGACCGCGATGTTCTTCCCAAAACCCAGATGCTTGAGCGCGGAAGTTACTTGATAGGTCTCCTGCATTCCCGACCCCAGCGGGCCCCCGCAAATCAGCACCAGTATCTCCCCGTCCGCAATCAAGTGCGATTTGATAGCAGCAATGGCCATGTGCTCGGTCGTAAAGACGCGTGCCCTGCCCCGCTTTCGATACACATTGTCAGGTCCAACCACCGCCGGATCGATGGACGTGCTCTTGACCACTGATCCATCAGGCGCCAGATTCCCGGTGGGAAAGCAAACCGTCGGCGTCAAGCCGCGCGACTTCGCCTGTGCCGGGTCCATAATCACGTCGCTTCCCTGAATTCCGTCGCGCCGTTCCAACTCCAACTTCAACTCGCGGCGCCGATTGCTCTGCTCCCACCAATCGAGACACGTACCGAGCGTTTCGCCCGATACTGTGAGAACGCTGGTGTCCAATAATCCCGCCCTACGCAGATGCAGCATTACCTCGGGCACCCCACCCGCAAGGAACACCTGGACGGTGGCGAAGTTGCGCGGACCGTTTGGCAAAGCATCTACCAGCCGCGGCACTTGCCGGTTCAGCGCCGTCCAATCTGCAGCAGTCGGGCGCCGTAACCCCGCCGCGTGCGCGATGGCAGGAATGTGCAGCAGCAGATTGGTGGAACCGCCAAAAGCCGCGTGCAGGATCATCGCATTCTGCAAGGCGGCCGGCGTGAGAATGTTCGCGGTACCCAGCCCGAGCTGATGCAAACGCAGAACTGCTTTCGCCGAACGAGTGGCCATGTCCAGCCAAATCGGATGGCCCGAAGGCGCCAGCGCCGTGTGTGGCAGCGAAAGCCCCAGCGCTTCGCCGACCACTTGCGACGTGGCAGCCGTGCCCAGAAACTGGCAGCCGCCCCCTGGTGTGGCACAAGCCGTACACGCCACTTCCTCTGCATACTCCTGTGTTATTTCACCGTGTGCGAATCGTGCCCCAATGGTTTGCACTTTACCCGCATCTTCGCCCTTCGCCGGAAGCAGCGTGACACCACCAGGCACTAGAACCGTCGGCAGCGCGCCGCAGCCGGCCAGCGCCATCATCATGGCCGGAAGACCTTTGTCGCAGGTGGCAATCCCCACGACACCGGCGCGGTTCGGCAAGGAACGAATCAGCCGCCGAAAGACCATCGCCGCGTCGTTGCGGTAAGGCAGCGAATCGAACATGCCCGCGGTCCCCTGAGTCCGCCCATCGCAAGGATCGGTGCAGGCCGCCGCGAATGGGATGGACCCCGCTCGTTTGATCTCATGCGCCGCTTCCGCGACCAGCAGCCCGACTTCCCAATGCCCCGTGTGGTAGCCCAAAGCGATGGGCGTGCCGTCATCTGCACGCAAGCCGCCATGGGTGCTCAGCAAAAGGATTTCTGCGCCCTTCAGGTCCTGCGGCTTCCACCCCATGCCCACATTTTGGGAGAGCCCGAAGAGTGTGCCCGACGGCGCGTTCAGTAGCAGGTCAACATTCAGAGGAATCGTGCCGCTAGGTCCGTCGGCATGCGTTGGCACACTCAGAAGATCCGGATTGGCAGTTTCGAGGATGGAAATAAGGGGTTCGGTGGTTTGATTCACGTGCAAACCAAAGTGTACAAGTGACGCACCAGGGAGGATTCATGCCAACGCTGTATCCCATGTAGTTAGCTATCAAGCGTTCTCAATTAGAACCCGAGCGGCTTCTGCGCCCGTACGGTTCCCCTGCTTCGAACTCCGCCATCAGTTTCCATAACACCCACCATTGTTCTGGAGTCTGTCGATGGTTTGAGAGTCCAGCGAGCAGACCACGGCTCAAGAAACCGCTCGACATCTGCTAGTTCAGGAGGCGGCGTGCCCGTCGAAAGTCTCGATTGAAGCGCAAATGCCTGGGTGGTCATTTCGAGGGAGCCATCCCTGTTACAGATGGCGTTCGTTACCTCGTGGGCTGTATGGTATTCGCCTTCATAGAAACCGCTCAAAGGGGGCTTCAAAGGCAGTTTAAATGTCAATCGAGCTTGGCTGAACCCTCTACCCACCTCGCCGCTAGACGGAATGAAGATGTCAAAATAACCGCTAACCATGGCGACGCCAGGAGCGGCGATCGGAAAGTCTCGCCATACCTGTAGGTTCATCACGAAGGTCCACCGTCCGGTATAGCCATGAACAACTTCGGTGCGCGCGACGTTCGATGCGGTCGCAAGTAAGCGCGAACTCCAGATCTCGAGTTGTCGAACCGGGCTGCTCAGCGCGGCGGCACCAGGCCCAACGGGCGAAGGGTCCATTGTTATTACAGTGAGGCCACGCAAGTCGGAGGGCATCTCTGCGCCGCCATACTGACAAACGGCGACGCTGTGAAGTCCGAACCTGCCAGCTAACAGGCCGAATTCGAGCATCACATTCGCTCGCGGTACCTTCGCAGGCCTGCCACGAATTGTTACGTCGTCGTCGGGAGTGGCGATGAACACCGCGGCATCACAGCGGCGAAGCATTTCTTCGAGTGAATCAAATGTGAGAAAGCCCGCTACGAACGTTTCGGTCCACAACTCCGACTCCACGTCTGAAAAGGAGTTCAGTAATTGACAGACGTGTTCTGCCTTATCCAAAGCTTCAGTGGACGACCCGACGAACACCTTGCGTTTCATATCAATCGAAGTATAGACGCAAGAGTCACGGTTCCGATCTCGTGCGCCCAAGACAAAAGTCCGTCCCGTCCCAATTTCGCCACACCATTAGCCGGATTTCGCCCTTATAAATCACTGCCCAAGCTTCGAGCCGCGTCTCGTTTATGGCAGGCTACTTCGGCCACCTACAGCATTTGGGTTCGTGCCATCAACGATACGGCAATGCCAATCAACGCTCGCGACTTCGAAGACGCGTTCGCATCCCAGGCAGGGGAATCTATAGCCGACCTTCGTACGCTGACTTTGCACTGGGGTTTCGGCGCCGCATTCACAGGTCAATGTTGGCTCGTCCGGAAAAAATATGAACTCCGATTGTGCTTTCTCAGCGCGGTAGCGCATTCCACAGCCGAAACAAATCGCTCTGCTGGTGCTCTCGACAGCTTGTGTCATAACCTTTACCGTCGCCCTGCAGAAGCGGCACGGAAAATCAACAATATTCGACATCGTCATTGTGAAAGACGTACTGACGAATGGAGTCAGATCGGCCAGTGCCTTGTCCAGAAAGTCCCGCGGCAATCCTTCAGGTTTATTTGACTTTCCGAATGGCCATTCCGCGTGTAGATAAGAGCCCAGTTTATTCCAAAGCTTTTTTACCCATCTGGCCTTTGGTCGCACGTCAACGCCAATAGTCTTGATAGCAGTTGTGGCTGGTTTGTCTGGTGCCTCTTGCTGGGCCATGGCGACGGTAAACGTTTCCTCGGCGTCGGGTTCAATCTCGATCAGCACATCGAATGCCTGTGCGGGCTGCCATTTATAGACTGAACCCTCCGGAAGCATTGAACCGTAAATCTGCAGCTTTTCGTATACGACTGACTCTATGCATCTCCGTAGTTCTAGAGCGACATACCGCAGCACTGCATCATTTTGCTGATCAAGCAATGCCTTCGCCGCCTGGTGCGCTTGTCTTTTTTCGAGAGAGGGATTAGCCAGCCGGTTGTTTTTCATTTTGATTGAATGACGTCATCCGATCTTGACACGCAAATATTCTTTCTAACCAATTCAGCTCGCACGATGGCGCTTGCGACGCTCGACCACATGTGCGAACGGTTCGCATGATCCCTTATGGTTGTCAGGAACAAGGACTAACGGGCGGAATAGAGTCCGAGGCTTTGGCAGGCGGATACGGCCTGCGCCTCCCTGACGGTAAGATCGGACAATCTCTTCTCCGAAGTCGATTTGTAAATCTCGATACAGGCTGCCTTCGCTTTGCGCTGCTTCTCCTGCTGTTGTTTGCGGTAGCGAGCAAGTTCTTCCTGCTGTGCCTTGAATTCTCGCTCGGCTTTGTCTTTATCAGCCTTCTCCTCGGCCTCTGCCTTCTTGGCTGCTTCCGCTCTCTCTTGTTCCCAAATCATATTTCGTCGCTCTTGCTCCACCGCAAGGCGCTTATCCTCGTCTGCTCGTTGCTTTGCAAGATCGGTGTGAACTCCGGTCACTTCGTCGATCCGGAGATCCATAGTCTCTGCCGTAAGGAACGTCACGCGAATATCATCGGTAACGCATCCTTCAGCGCTCCTAGAAAGAGGCACTCGCTCTTTGAATTCAATCCTCAGGTGTTGGTCTGGACTAAAGCCAAGGGCAAGTTCCGGTTCTCTCTTGATCGTCTTGGTCACGCCCTCGCAAGTGTAGTCGACTTCGATTCGGAATCGAAGCTTTGTCCACGGTCCGGATGTGTAGTTAAGCAGTGCGAATGCGAGTTCGGGGATTGTACCGCGATAACCGTCCCCACGAAGGAAGTACAAATTGGCCATCCGAATGTAACCTCCCTCCAAGGGGAAGTCTTCGTCCGCCAAACTCGTCGCAGACAACAGCAAGAAAATGACGGACGACCGAAGGAGCAACATGGTGCTAGGCAGAACACTAGATCATACTAGATTGACGAATTCTCTTAGGCGGCCGCCAAGCACGAAATTGCACAAGGCCAGACCCTTTGGCGGACAACGCCAATGCCCTGTGCAGCGAACCAACAATAACTCCTCCGCAACTCCCAGTGTCAACGACCCCTCGCCCCCCCGATGCTAACCGCCCTCAGCCAACCCATCCGTCAACGCTGTAATCTGTATTCTTATGGCTCAGTTCCCTTTCACTTCGGTCAATTGATAGGCCTCGCCGCCGGAGC
>Ga0206891_10260_pt1 | contig 13726 bp, 9 predicted proteins | sample Alteio_BWOrgHeat_55_FD_153246 | JGI IMG/M metagenome (GOLD analysis project Ga0206891, IMG submission 153246) | Enriched cells from forest soil in Barre Woods Harvard Forest LTER site, Petersham, Massachusetts, United States - Alteio_BWOrgHeat_Nextera7 ...
TTTTATGCAATACACAGGTTCGGCCGAGGTAATATGCGTTTTGAGCCGCTGCAAAATATCGGCATGTAAAAAGCCGAATTTCTCCCAGCTGGGGTGGCCAAACAAAATAACCGGGTAGGTTTTCGCCAATGAATCGAGCGCGCGCATAGTAACCATTAAAAACGCTTCGTTGGTTGATGGGATAACAAAAACGTTCGCGCTGCTTGCAGAAAGCTGCGGGAGTAAACTACTTAATTGCCCCCTTACCACGGTTAACTGAACTACCTGGACCTGCCCTTTGCTTAAACTATCAATAGTATTTTTAAAAGGGGTGATGTATTCATTGTCCTCTGAATACCCTGATTTCAGAATAAATATTTTCCGGGGTTTTATGCGCGAATTAATATAACCGGCCGCTGCCTTTGCATGGTATTCCAGCGGGGGCATAACGGTTACCAGGTTTTGGTTGTTAAAAGTTGAGGGTTTGGCAGGCGACAGCGGCGAAATGATAGGTTTGCGTTCACCCGTTAATACGCCCGTAAAAGCCTTCAGGTCATCCGGAAAAACGGGGCCCACTATCAGGTCGCTTGCCCGTATTTGCGGGTTGTACGCCATTGCGTGGGCCTGTGCGGGCAACCCTTTGGTATCATAAACTACCAGTTTATAATTATAACCCAGCGCGGTCAATGAATCGAGCGCAAGTTTAAACCCCTGGTAATAATCTAACGCAATGCCTGCCTGTTTAAAACCGGCAGCGGTATAACTGGAGCCGGGGTTAAGGCGGTCTAACTCAAACGGAAGCAGCACCGAGATGGTAACCTGTTTTGGCGGCGGTTTTACTGCCGGGGGTAATACGGGTTTAACAACAGGTTTTTCAGTTTCAACTTTTACGGGATGAGGGGGAGGCGGCTGTAGTTTGGGTGTACACGCTGCCGCTGCCATCGCTATTCCTAAATAAAGTAACCACTTATTCCCACTCAATTGTGGCAGGCGGTTTCGAACTGATATCATATACTACCCGGTTAATTCCCTTTACATTGTTAATGATCTCGTTTGATATTTTGGCCAGCAGGTCATAAGGTAAATGGCACCAGTCTGCCGTCATTCCGTCTAACGATTCTACCGCGCGCAGGCAAATAACGTTCTCATAAGTACGCTCATCGCCCATAACACCTACCGACTGTACCGGCAAAAATATAGCGCCGGCCTGCCAAACTTTATCATAAACACCGCCAGTACGCAAATTGTTGATATAAATCGCATCGGCCTCCTGTAATATAGCAACTTTTTCGGGCGTAACATCGCCTAATATCCTGATAGCCAGCCCCGGGCCGGGGAAAGGATGGCGCCCTAATATATTATCATCAATGTGCAAAGCTTTGCCCACACGGCGCACTTCATCCTTAAACAAGGTATTTAAAGGTTCAACTACCTTCAGTTTCATAAAATCGGGCAGGCCCCCAACGTTATGGTGCGATTTGATGGTAGCCGACGGCCCCTTTACCGATACAGACTCAATAACATCGGGGTAAATAGTGCCCTGGCCCAACCATTTTACGTCTCGCACTTCATGCGCGGCATCATCAAATACCTCGATAAACACCCGGCCAATGGCTTTGCGTTTTTTTTCGGGGTCGGATAAACCTTTTAGCGCGTCGTAAAAACGTTGTTTGGCGTCAATGCCTTTTATGTTGAGGCCCATGTGCTGATAGGAATCGAGTACCGATTGGTATTCATCCTTGCGCAGCAAGCCGTTATCAACAAAAATGCAATGCAGGTTTTTGCCGATGGCATGGTGCAGCAATACCGCCGCCACGGATGAATCAACCCCGCCCGAAAGGCCAAGCACCACTTTATCATCGCCCAGTTTTTCTTTAAGCGCGGCAATGGTGGTTTCAATGAACGAATCGGGTGTCCAGTCCTGCGCGCAGCCGCAAATATCAACCAAAAAGTTTTGCAGCAATTGCTTGCCATCCAAACTATGGGTAACCTCCGGGTGGAACTGTATGCCATACGTTTGTGTACCCTGTATCTGGTAGGCGGCAACCCTTACGCTATCGGTACTGGCAATGATCTCGAAATTACCGGCAATGCTGGCAATGGTATCGCCATGAGACATCCATACCTGCGAACCAGAAGGTATTTGCTTAAACAGCGGGTTTTCTTTATTGATATATTGCAAGTTGGCCCGGCCATATTCACGTGTGCTCGATGGCAAAACCTCGCCGCCGTTAAAGTGTGCTAAATATTGCGCGCCATAACAAACTGCCAAAATAGGCAGTTTTCCATGAAATTGAGCGGAATCAAAATGCAGAGCATCTTCCTGGCGCACCGAATACGGGCTGCCCGAAAGGATAACGCCTTTTAAGCTGCTGTCGAATTCGGGGATATGATTAAAAGGGTGGATCTCGCAGTAAATATTGAGCTCCCTAACCCGGCGCGCGATGAGTTGTGTAAACTGTGAGCCGAAGTCAAGAATGAGGATTTTTTCTTGCATGGGCAAAGATAGGATTTAGAATGGAAATTTTGTGAGGAATTTCGGATTTCGGAAGTTCGATTTCGGAATTTATTGTAAGTGGAGAGACTTACGAAGATTTTAAAACTTAGTACGACTAAAATGTTTTGATTTATATTTGCCCCATGCCTAAAAAAACATTCATCCTGCTATTCATACTCTCCCTCACTTATTTAGCAAAAGCGCAAACTGCTGATGCGGTTTACGACCAGTACCTTAATTTTAACAACGCAAGATTTTACGGTGATTTACCTAAATCACTAAAATTGGGCGAAGATATACTGCCCAATGTCGCTAAATTGCCTGCAAAAAGCCGGATAAGTTTTTATAATGGGATTGCCAAAGTATATGAGGATAGCCACCTGCCTGATAAAGCCATTCCCTATTACGAATTGGTAGCTGCCGCCGAGCCGGATTTTTATGTCGCGCACCGCGCCCTGGGCTATTTGTATTTAATATCTGCAAAACAACTGAATGATAAATTACAGGCAGCAACACCCGGTACTGCAGACTGGCAGCAGCTATTTGAGCAATACAAAAAGGCGGTGCTTAAAGCATTGCCCCATTTAGAAAAAGCCCAGGCCTGCGACCCGAGCGAGGAAACGCTGGCGCTTATCAAACTATTATACAGGAATATAAAAGATACGACAGCATTGCAATCATTAAATAGCAGACTTGCCGAACTGCATAAAAATTGTGTTGATGTATTAAGCGAATAGTTATGCCGCCTACCACCCGTCTTGCCACGTTTGAAGATATACCGCAGCTACAACAATTGATTGCCTTATCCGTTCGCGGATTAGGTGCTGGCTATTACACAAATGCCCAAATAGAAAGTTCGCTAAAACACCTGTTTGGCGTGGATACACAACTAATTATTGATGGCACTTATTATGTTGCCGAAATGGATAACAGCTTAATTGGCTGTGGCGGCTGGAGCAAACGCAACACGCTTTTTGGCGGCGATCAGCATAAAGAGGAAGCCGACCCATTGCTTGACCCAAAACATGACGCCGCACGGATACGCGCGTTTTTTGTTCACCCCGGTTATGCACGGCAGGGTATTGGCCGCCATATTATTACTATTTGCGAAACCGCGGCAAAAGCAAACGGGTTTACCCGTTTTGAGTTGGGCGCCACACTGCCGGGTGTACCGCTTTATACCGCAATGGGCTATGAACCTGTTAAAAGGGTTGATGCCACCTTACCTGATGGCGAAGTTTTAGGAATTTTGAAGATGAGCAAATAGGTCTGCTATAATTAACTACCAAACTAATAGGGATTTTCTTAATTTCGCAGCTTATTACCGCGAATTAAGCAATGGACTATCAATTTAAAGATATAGAGCAAAAGTGGCAGCAGTTTTGGGCCGATAACCAAACTTTCAAAGCCGAAGACAAATCCACGAAACCCAAGTATTATGTGCTGGATATGTTCCCTTACCCATCGGGTGTGGGGCTACATGTGGGGCATCCGCTGGGCTATATCGCTTCTGATATTTTTGCACGATATAAGCGTTTAAAGGGTTTCAACGTGTTGCACCCCATGGGTTATGATTCATTCGGATTACCCGCCGAGCAATATGCTATACAAACCGGGCAGCATCCTGCCGTTACTACCGAAGCTAACATTGCTACTTACCGCCGTCAGCTTGACCAGATCGGGTTTTCGTTCGACTGGAGCCGCGAAGTGCGCACCAGTTCGCCCGATTATTATAAATGGACGCAATGGATATTTATGCAGCTGTTTAATTCCTGGTATAATAAAGCGGCCGATAAAGCCGAATCAATTACCAAATTGGTTGCACATTTCGAAAAAAATGGTTCAGCCGGAATTGACGCGGTTTGTGATGAAGAAGTTGCCACTTTTACCGCTGCCGGATGGAAAACAAAATCCTCAAATGAGCAACAAGAAGAATTGTTAAAATACCGCTTAACCTACCTGCGCGAAAGTACCGTAAACTGGTGTCCTGCTTTAGGAACGGTTTTAGCCAATGATGAAGTAAAAGATGGTTTCAGCGAACGCGGCGGCTACCCGGTTGAGCAAAAGAAAATGATGCAGTGGAGCATGCGCATTACCGCATACGCCGATCGTTTACTGCAAGGGTTAGACACCATCGACTGGCCCGAACCCCTCAAAGAAATGCAGCGCAACTGGATAGGGAAAAGTATAGGGGCGTCGGTTAAATTTACGATAGATCACACCACTCACCACTCACCACTCATCACTCCCTATATTGAGGTTTTCACTACAAGGGTTGACACCATATTCGGGGTAACGTTTTTTGTGATAGCCCCCGAGCATGAACTGGTTCCGGAGCTGACTACGCCGGAACAAAAAGGGGAAATTGAAGCCTATATCGCCCAAACAAAAAAGAAATCAGAGCTTGACCGGATGGCTGATGCTAAAACGGTATCGGGCGCGTTTACGGGCAGCTATGTGCTTAACCCGCTTACTGATGAAAAAGTGCCCGTTTATATCGCTGATTATGTGCTGGCGGGGTACGGAACAGGCGCGGTAATGGCTGTGCCATCAGGCGACCAGCGGGATTATTTGTTTGCCAAACATTTTGGTCTGCCGATAGTGCCGATCATGGATATACAAAACATTGAAACCGAGGCCGACCCTACTAAGGAGGGACGTTATATCAATTCGGATTTTATGAACGGCCTTACTTATAAAGAAGGTACGGCCGCGGTAATTGCCAAACTCGAAGAGAGGGGCGTCGGGAAAGCAAAAGTAAACTTCCGTATGCGCGACGCCATATTTGGCCGCCAGCGTTATTGGGGCGAACCTGTGCCGGTATATTTTAAAGAAGGATTACCGCATTTAATAAGCGAAAGTGACCTGCCGCTATTATTACCCGAAGTAGATAAATATTTGCCAACGGAAAGCGGCGAACCGCCATTAGGCAGGGCAGAGGGATGGAGTTATAAGAGTCAAGAATCAGGAGGCAAGAATCAAGAAGGCTATGCCTACGAACTAAGCACTATGCCCGGCTGGGCCGGCTCAAGTTGGTACTGGTACCGCTATATGGACGCGCATAACGATGCAGCGTTTGCCTCTAAACAAGCTATTGAATATTGGAAGGACGTTGACCTCTACATCGGCGGCAGCGAACACGCAACAGGCCATTTGCTGTACAGCCGTTTCTGGAATAAATTTTTGAAGGATATAGGGTTGGTAATTGTAGAAGAGCCCTTTAAAAAATTGATTAACCAGGGGATGATTGTAGGCGAATCTAATACGATTATTGATAGCAAAACACATAGAGTAGTAATTTCAAATAATCTCTTTACGCCAGAAAATGTAACAAATTATGGGTATAAATGCGAGGATTTTGTAGTTCAGAACGTTGATATAAGTCTTGTAGATAGAGATGGTTATATTTCTTCCGATAAATTAATCAAATGGCGGCAAGAATATCAAAATTATACATTCATCGGCGATAACGAACATGGTGGAAGGATTCAAACGGCCACGTTAATCGAAAAAATGTCCAAATCCAAATTCAACGTAGTTAACCCGGATGACTTGATTGCCCGCTACGGCGCCGATACCCTGCGCATGTATGAAATGTTTTTGGGCCCGCTTGAGCAAAGCAAACCCTGGAACACCAATGGAATTGAAGGTGTATTTAAGTTCCTGCGTAAGTTTTGGCGGTTATTCCATAACGATGCCTGGGAGTTTAGTGTATCAGGTACCGAGCCAACCAGGGCCGAATTAAAATCATTACACAAGATCATCCGCAAGGTGGAGGAAGATATTGAGCGTTTTTCGTTCAATACCTCGGTTTCCAGCTTTATGATCGCCGTAAATGAACTAACCGACCTAAAATGCAATAACCGCCAGGTTTTGCAGGATTTGGTTATTACACTATCCTCTTACGCTCCGCATATTTGCGAGGAATTGTGGGTGATGTTAGGTAATAAGGCCGGTACGTTATCGTATGCGTCCTATCCGAAATATAACCCGGCTTATTTGGTGGAAGATGAATTTGCCTACCCGGTTTCTATTAACGGTAAAACCAAAATGAACCTGAACATTCCGCTTAGCCTGGAGCAAAAAGAAGTGGAGGAATTTGTGCTGGCCAATGCCGATGTGCAGAAATACCTCGATGGAAAAACCCCTAAAAAGGTAATCGTAGTTAAAGGGCGTATAGTTAATATGGTGGTTTAGAGTAATTTATGGTGTTCACGTTTTAGAGCGTGAACGCTCGTGAACGCTCGTGAACGCTCCGTGAACACTTATGAACAGTGTATCATGCAATCCGCTTTTCTTCTTAATTTAAGTATTACATCCATTTGACGTATTATTAAAAGAAACAGGGTGTTTCATTGTAACATTTGCAGTATTTTTGCCTCCAAAAGCAAAAATTTTCTAAAGAATGAAGCGTATAATTTTACTTCTAATAATAATTTGTTCTGTTATTTCGGCTAAGGCGCAGTTTGGTGTTGGCGGTGGGCCATCCGTTGTGGGGAGAATATCAGGAACAGTTATAGATTCCATTACTAAAAAGCCGGTAGATTATGCTACCATAACCTTGTTCAGAAGCGTTGGCAAATCGCCCGTTGGCGGTATTTTAACAGACGAAAAGGGAAACTTTAAATTAGATAACATCCATCCCGGAAAGTATAGAATTGAGATATCATTTATAGGTTATGCAACCAAAATTGTTAACCCGGTAGAAACTACGCCTTCAAAACCTGATAAAAGTTTAGGCAATGTTATTTTTCGGCCAAGCGCGAAGGCATTAAACGAGGTTACCATAGCCAGCACCACACCATTAATAGAAAACCGCATTGATAAAATTGTTTACAATGCCGAGAAGGACCTTACAGCCGCAGGCGGCAATGCCTCTGATGTTTTGCAGAAGGTTCCGTTGGTAACGGTTGATATTAATGGTAACGTGGCCATACGCGGCGACCAAAATGTAAAGGTTTTAATAAACGGAAGGCCATCGGGTATTACGTCAACCAGTTTATCAGACGCGTTAAAATCTATCCCCGCTGACCAGATAAAAACCATCGAGGTGATCACTTCGCCATCGGCAAAATACGACGCGGAAGGCTCGGCAGGTATTATCAACATTATTACCAAATCAAAAAATGTATCGGGGGTAAGCGGTTCAATAAGCGGCGGTATCGGCACCAAGCAAAACAATGGTAACTTCAACTTAAATTATAATAAGAACCGCTTTAGCTTTTCGGCAAATTTAAGCGGCAACCTAACGTGGCCGCAAACCACGCCTACTGATTTTACCCAAACTATTTCAAAAGGCGATACCAGCAGCTATACCCACTATCACGCGACAAGTAACATAAAGCGCCACGCGTTAATGGGGTCGTTTAACGCGGATTATTCATTTAATGAATACAACTCCATATCATCCAGTTTCCGTTTAACAGAGGGCGGTTTTGATATAAACGGGGCGCAAAGCGATGTGGTGCAGGCCAACAAAATAGCATCGGCCAACGCCATGTACACCGGTACAACCTTATCAAACAATACCCTTTCGGGGTTTGACTGGAGTGCCGATTACGACCACAAGTTTAAAAAGCAGGGCCATGACCTTGATATTTCGGCACAATGGAGCCACAGTATTATCAATACCAACTATGTGTACAATTACACTGCCGTAAACCCCAGCTCGAACGGGTTTAACAATGGCACCAATAACGAATACACCGTGCAGGCCGATTATACCTTGCCGGTAAGCAAGCTGTTAAAAGTGGAAGCGGGGGGCAAAAGCATATTCAGGCGCTTAAGCAGCGATTACAGTAATTTTAATTTAAACAGCACCGGCAACTATATTTTTGATGCCGTAAACTCGAACAATTACGGCTATAACCAGGACGTATATGCCGGGTATAGTGTTTTAACATTTACTTTGAAAAAGGGTTATGCTGTTATGGCCGGTGCGCGTTATGAAGATACCGAAATTGACGGCCAACCGAATAGTTTGCTGCAGAGCAATGTGGTAACATTTCATAGTTCGTACGGTGTTTTTATACCGAGTTTAACGTTACAAAAGCAAATTAACCCTTCGAATACTATTAAATTAAGCTATAGCAAGCGCATACAGCGCCCAAGCCTGCAATTTTTGAACCCGTTTTTAAATACCAGCAGCATACAAAGCGAAACACAGGGGAACCCGCAATTACTGCCTGAAATTTCGCAAACGGTCGAGTTGAATTTTAACACCTTTATAAAATCGTCGCTGCTAAACTTTTCAGTTTATTACAAAGCCACATCCGACCATATAGAAGGTATTGCCCACCCAACTGTATATATCAGCGCTAAGGATACCTTACCGGCAACCTTAACACGCTATCAGAATATTGGTAACCTGCACTCGTGGGGCGCGAGTTTTTACGGATCGGTAAACCCGATAAAAATATTAACCATACGCAGCAGTATAAATGCTTATACTTTCACGCCCGATCCGTCACTTGCTTATTTGTTCCAGCAATCAAGCAAGGGCACTTCTATACAGTATACTATATTCGGCAGCGCTTCGGTAGCGATGGATAATGGTTTTATTGCCGAACTTTTCGGGATAGGCGTTTCACCCGTTCATACCATACAGGGCACCAACCCGGGTTTTTACTATTACGCGCTGGGTTTACGCAAACAGTTTGATAATAAAAAAGCGTCGCTTGGGTTAAATATGGTTAACCCGTTGAGCTTGTATGAAAACTTTAACTCGAGTATTTCAAGCCCCGGTTTTTCACAAACCAGGTACACGCAATTTCCTTTCCGCTCCTTTGGGATAACCTTTAGTTATAGTTTTGGAAAAACAACCTTTAGCAACCCAATGGAGAAAAAGAAAGGTGTAAATAACGATGACCTTAAGAAAGACGACCAGGGTGGCGGTATGGGCGCGCCTCCATCAGGCGGCGGCAGTTCGGGCGGGGGTAAATAATATCGAACACCGAATTCTGAATGTTGAATAATGAAGGAATTTCGGCGTTCGGTATTCAACATTCATTATTCGATATTAATATCTTTATAGTAACCTCAATAATATCTTTATAATAACCTCAATGCAATATCTTAAACATCAATTCCTTCATCAGGCCGCCTGCGTCGGTGTTTGATTCAACACCTTTGCTTTTTACATCATATTCGCGCAGGTAGCTTATAATTTGTTTGGTTTTATTATCCGGGTAACTGCGTGCCGCCTGCTCATAATCTTTTATAAAAAAGGGGCTTATGCCCAATTCGCGGGCAAGGTTTTGGGGCGATCTGTCCTTCGAATAATGATAAATAAGCACCTTACTGAAAAAGTTGTTCAGGTTGCCCAATACCAGCACCATAGGGTTAGCTTTTGGGTTAGCCTCGAAATAATTAATGATACGGTTAACCTTTAAAGCGTCTTTTCTGCTCAAAGCGGTTTGCAATTCAAAAACATTATATTCTTTGCTTATGCCGATATTATCATGGATATGTTTAAGGGTTATTTCCTGCCCCGCAGCCACATTAAGCATCAGCTTATCCAGTTCGTTAACAATTTTTGACAGGTCGTTACCCAAATATTCGGCTAACATTAACGATGCCTGCTGGTTAATTTTATATCCTTTTTCGATGAGGTACGTTTCTATCCAGGCGGGTATCTTGCTATCATATAAGGCAGCCGATTCAAAAATAATCCCATTTTTTTCAATGGCTTTATAGGTTTTTTTGCGCTTATCAAACTTGCCGTATTTATAGCAAAACACCAGTATGGTACCGGTTAGCGGGTTTTCAAGATAGCTAAGCAGGGGGTTAATACCTTTTTTATCATCGCTTTCGTTGCCCCATTTCATTTCCTGGGCTTCTTTTACCAGCACTACCTGGTAATCGGCCATCATTGGGTAACGCTTGGCCGCATTTAGCACCGTCATAATATCCGTATCCTTGCCATACAACACGGTCTGGTTAAAACCCTTTTCGGCATCGGGTAATAATTTATGCTCAACATAATTGCTTACCAGGTCAATAAAATAGGGTTCATCCCCGTGTAAAAGATAAAGCGGTTTGTATTTACGGTTGGATAGATCTTTTATAATATCAGCAGCGGTCATTATAAGTCAAAAGTAAAAAATCATCAAATCAAAATGAGCAGTGTTAATAAATTAATGTAGAACACCGAATATCGAACTCTGAATGATGAAGTAACTTCGTCATTCGATATTCAACATTCATTATTCGATATTAATGATACGCCATTGTTTAATATCTTATGTATATTTTTGAAAATGGACCAACTGCAGCCTCTTAACCTTCCACCATATCCTTTTAAAATAACTGATGAAAACGGCCAGCTATCCTTATTTGATGAGATCAGGAAACGGAACATTATTATTACCCCCGAAGAGTGGGTGCGCCAGCATTTTGTACAATACCTTATCAGGCAAAAAAACTATCCCAAAACGTTACTGAAACTGGAGGGCGGCCATAAATTACATGGGAAACAAAAACGTTCGGATATCATCGCGTTTAATTCAGCGGGCGATAAAATTTTACTGGTGGAGTGCAAAGCGCCTTCGATTGCTATTGATCAAAAAGTGTTCGACCAGGTTGCACGGTACAATATAGTACATAAAATAGCTTTACTGGCCGTTACCAATGGCTTACAGCATTATTATTGCCGCATTAATTTTGAAGAAAAGAATTACCAGTTTATTGAGGAGTTACCCGGCTATACTAAGATTTAGATCTGCAGATGGATTAGAAATCAGGTTTTGAATTTTCTCAAATAATTCATTGGGCTTAAATGGTTTCGAAACATAATCATTCATACCCGAATCAAGTACCCGCTCCCTGATATCAAATAAAGCCGACGCCGTTAAGGCAATAATAGGTATGCCTGATTTTTTAGGATCGGGCATTTTACGTATGGCCACAGTGGCATCAAAACCATTCATGACCGGCATTTGCAGGTCCATTAAAATAATATCAAAATTACCATATTGCACCAGTTCAATCGCGCGTTCACCGTTTTCGGCAATTGAGGGTACAATGTTCCAGCCAAACAGTATTTTTTTCATTAATAATATATTAATGGGATTGTCTTCAACAACAAGCATGCGTATTGAACTCAACGTTTCATTGTTTTCAATTACCAGTTGTCTACGCTCATTACCCATACAGGTAACCTTTTCTGCTGATACCGGGAACTCCATATCAAATGAAAATCTCGATCCGAAGCTTGGCCTGCTTGATACGTTAATTTCTAACCCCTGTAACCTTAAGAGGCGCTTAACTATTGCTAAGCCCAGGCCAACACCTTCATATTGCTTCATTGTACTTGACGATTCCTGGGTAAAGGGTTCAAAAATAATATCCAGCCTGTCCTGCGCTATACCTATCCCTGTATCTTTCACCGAAAAGTTAACAGTGACGTTGTTATTCCGTTTTTCTAAACAACTTACTTTAACCCATATATTTCCTTCGGACGTATATTTAACGGCATTGCTTACCAGGTTAAAAATTATCTGCGTCAGGCGGGTGGGATCGCCAAACAGCACTTTGTCGCTCAGTGTGTTATCGACATCTAATTTAAATAAAAGCCCCTTTTCCTGGGCAGCTATAATTTGGCCGCCGCAAATATTTTGCATCAATTCAGGCAGGTTAAATTTTATATTTTCAAAAACCAGCTTGCCCGATTCTATTTTATTAAAATCCAACACATTGTTAACGATGGATAATAAGTTGGCGGCCGAAAACTTCATCACTTCCAGGTTCTCTTCCTGGTCGGGCCTCGGGTCACCGCTCAGCAGCAAATTACTCATGCCTATAACTGCGTTAAGCGGGGTCCTTATCTCATGCGACATGGTTGAAAGAAACTCTGATTTCGCTTCTGCCGATTTTTGCGCTTTTTTTATCGCTTCTTCATACCCGGTTGTAAGCAGGTTTTGCTTATAGCTGGTTTCCTTAAGCTCCTTTATAGTTTTAATAAACGCGTTATAAAAATGGCTGCATATAAAAATAAGGAGTATGAAACCGGCAAGTATTGCCATAAAGGCGGTTGATCCGTCTACCTTTTCGGGCTTCAGGCCAATTACATAACTGTTATTATTTTGAAGCAGCAACAAAGTTAACATGGGCATTGCGTTTAGCAGCGTATAAATTAACCCTGCTTTTTGCCCCAGCATATAAAAGCTGAACAGCATTATCATTATCATCACTTCGGCGCTCACAACATCTACATTTTGTATAGATAAATACAGGTCGGATATATTCATAACTGTACCTGCAATAAGGATGAGATGGGATATAACCACCCAGCGGGGCCAGTAAGTAAGATATTTAAATAGTGCAGCCGAAGCAACTAACAGCAGGCCTGTAGTAATGTTAAGAATGATATTGTGCTGGTATAGATCAGCAACAAATAAAGCAAACAGGATAAAAAAAGACAGTATTAAACCATAATATAATAAGCGTATACGGGCACGGTCAAGAATAGACAGATGACTGGCCAATATATTGTTGATAGAAAAGTTAGAAAACCTTACTTTATTGCTCATGCTTAATTATTTAGCATAAATGCCATAGCTACAAATTACTACCAATTATATGGGGTAAATCAATAGTTAGCCTTATAACTTTAATAATTAAAGCAATTAGTTTGCCAATGCTGAAAGGCTTTCGTCAAGGATTTTTAATTTGGCTTCGGCGTCGGCCTTTTTCTTTAGCTCAACCTCAATTATGTCCGGTTTTGCATTGCTCATAAAACGTTCGTTGGTGAGTTTTGCATTTACCGATTTTAAGAATCCGTTTAAATATTCCTTCTCTTTTTGAAGGCGGCCGGCTTCGACCAGGGGGTCGATATTTTCGCTTAAAGGCACATAAAATTCGTCTGTTGATACTAAAAAATTGTTGGCGCTGCTTACTTTATTGTTAACAGGCGCTAGCTCACTAAGGTTGGCCAGTTTGGTTAAAATTGATTGATAGGTTAAATAATTAATGCCCGAATTTGCTTTAAAAAAAAGCGGCAGCGCCTCGCGGGGCGAAATTTGTTTATTGCCGCGAATATTTCGTACCTGGGTAATTATTTGTTGTATAATTTCAACATCGGCCAACAGGCGGGAATTTATTTCCCCATTAGTTGGCAATTGGGCTACAATGCAGCAGTCCATTACGTCGCGTTTTCCAAATAATTCATCATGCCATAACTCTTCGGTTATGAAAGGCATGAACGGGTGCAATATTTTTAAAATATTTTCAAAAAAAGCTATGGTGCTGTTA
>Ga0206891_10065_pt2 | contig 13634 bp, 11 predicted proteins | sample Alteio_BWOrgHeat_55_FD_153246 | JGI IMG/M metagenome (GOLD analysis project Ga0206891, IMG submission 153246) | Enriched cells from forest soil in Barre Woods Harvard Forest LTER site, Petersham, Massachusetts, United States - Alteio_BWOrgHeat_Nextera7 ...
TGATATATGTTAATGCACACAACCCGGCCAATAATACCCGCTATTACCGTTGGGATTTTACGGAAGACTGGGAGTTCTTGTCGCCTTTTGAATCATTTTTTATGACCAATGGCATTGCAATAGTACCCAGAACGGCGGCCAACGCGTTCCCTATCAAATGCTGGGGACACAGCGCCTCCACTAATGTATTACTCGGGTCGACTGTGAAATTAGCCAGTGACGTAATTTACCAAACACCCGTAGCCTATATAAGCGGTACTTCTGATAAACTTGACTACCGGTACAGCATGCAGCTTAAACAGTACGGCTTATCGCAAGATGCTTTTAAATTCTGGTCGCAAATACAAAAGAACACCGAACAGTTGGGGACCATTTTTGACGCGCAGCCATCGCAGATAAATGGTAATATACAATGTATAACCAACCCTGCTGAGCCGGTTTTTGGTTACATAAGCGTTACTAATATCCGTGTAAAAAGAGTATATATAAACAGGGCCAATATCCCTGTTCCATTTAAATCAGATTTTGATCATTCCTGTGAAATACGGCTCGATACTATATTTTATATCAACCCGACGACATTAATTGGGGTGGTACCGACACCAGGTTATCCAACCGTTGCAACAGCGTTGATCCCGGCCGGCTCCTACCTTATCCCAGTAGAAATGATCTCTCAGCCTTTTATTAATCACACAGTGCCTAATATTCAGCCTGTCATAGACCCCGGATACAGCGCTCTTCCCCAGCAATGCCTGGATTGCTCTTTTCGCGGCCCTACCAAACCCCCGCCCTGGTGGGTAGAAAATTAAAGGCAACCTATCAGGTTTAAAAAATAAACTTAGTACTCAAAAAGTTCGATGAATGATCGCTCACTATCTCATTGAACAAATGCTTATTGGTTTCATTTAACTTGGTAGCCACTACGGTGCGGATAGAGAACGAGCGCAGCGCGTCATGCACAGAAAGGGTGCCCTCGGCGCTATCTTTGCGGCCAGTAAAAGCAAAAACGTCAGGCCCGCGCTGGCATTGGCTGTTTATATTAACCCGGCTTACCAGGTTAACAAACGGGTCAATTAAAGCGGCTATCTCACCGGCATCTTCACTGAATATACTTACCTGCTGACCATGCGGCGAATCTATCTGGTAAGCAATTGGTTCTTCCATATCTTCAAACGGCACTACCGGGATAACCGGGCCAAATTGCTCCTCGCGGAAAACTTTCATACGGTCATTTACCGGGTACAATATGGCCGGGTAAATAAACGATGCTACGCTTGCCCCACCGTTCTCATTAACCACTTTAGCGCCGTGGGCAACAGCGTCGGCAATGGTTTCTTTCAGGAAATCGGGTTTATGCGGTTCGGGGAGGGGGGTTAATTTAACGTCTTTATCCCACGGTAAGCCAAATGGCAGTTTAGGTATGGCTTCGCTCAACAGCTTTAAAAACTCACCCGCTACATCTTTATGTACATAGATGATCTTTATGGCCGTGCAGCGTTGCCCGTTAAATGACAGGGAGCCTAATATACATTCATTAACTGCCAGTTTCAGGTCGGCATTTTTAGTAATGATGGCTAAATTTTTGGCATCCAAACTTAAAACTGCCCTTAAACGGTTTATTTTTGGATGGCGCTTTTTCAGATCGTTAGCTACCTTGCTCGACCCGATAAACGCCAGCACATTGATATTGCCTGTTGCCATTAAACCCGGTGTTACCGTGGCCCCACGCCCGTAAACGGTATTAACCACCCCTTTAGGGAACGATTCGCGAAATGCGTTTAGCAAGGGGTAATGTAATAACGTGCCGTGCTTCGGCGGTTTAAATAATAGCGTATTACCCATTATAAGGGCTGGAATTAATGTTGTAAAAGTTTCATTTAGCGGATAATTGAAGGGCCCCATGCACAACACCACGCCCAATGGCGAGCGGCGCACTTGGGCTATAACACCTTCGGCTATTTGAAAGCGGGAAGATTGGCGGTCAATATCTTTTAACTCATCAATGGTTGCGTTAATGTACTCAACCGTGCGGTCAAACTCTTTGGCAGAGTCGGCGTATGATTTGCCTATCTCCCACATAATGAGTTTAACGATCAGGCTCCGCTGTTCGCTCATTTTTAAAACAAAGCGTTCCAGGCATTTTATACGGCCATCAATACTCATGGTTGGCCATTCGCCGCGGCCATTATCATACGCAGCTATCGCGGCATCCAGGGCCTCATTGGCTTCCTTTTCTGTACAAACAGGATAGGTGCCTATCAATTTACGTTTTAAACCGTCGGGGCCGGGAATACAAACCGGCGAATACACCTCGCTTACGGGTCCATCCCATTTTTTCATCTCGCCGTTGCATAAATATTCGCGCTGGTGGATCTCTTCTATCCTGAATTCTTCCGGTATCCGGCTTTCTTCAACGAATATCGACCTGATCTGATCTTCAAAGCTCATTTTTATATATAATTATGCTGCAAAGTAGAAAATATTATTGTCGGAACCATGATTTAAAGGATTTATTGATTACCCGATTAAATTACGCAAATAATCATGGGCATCTGAAAATCCAACGAATCATGGTTCAGATAAAAGGGAGTATTAATTATTTTCCAGGTTAGCGGCAGCCGCTTCGTCTAAAAACCATTCTACCTCACCAATAATGGAATCGATGAGCTGGGCGGGGTAGTTTTCAATATCTTCATCATCTTCCAGCACATGATGTACAGCTTCGGCCTTTCCTTCGCCGTAAACCAGGAACGCGATGTACTTTGCCTCATTAATTAAAGGCGCGTTCATAGTAATGCGGTACACCTGCTGATCTTGAAGCCAAACTTCTTTTACCGATGGCGTTACATCATGCAGCACAGGGGTATAGGGGAAAAGCGAAGCGGTGTGCGAATTATCGCCTAAACCCAGCAACACCAGGTCAAAACTCATTTCATCCTCATCAAAAAATTCCGCTATTTGTTCGGCATATTTTTGCGCGGCTTCCCTTGCCGTAAGCGTGGTATCAACCGGAAAAACATGGTCGGTATCAATATATAAGGGTTCAAATAAAGCCTTTTTAGCCATCAGGTAATTACTGTCGGGCGACGTTTGCGGCACATCGCGCTCGTCGCCAAAAAAGAAATAAACCTTGCCCCACTCTACGCTATCGGCATAGATGGTGGAGGCCAGCAGTTCATACAATTTTTTTGGTGAGCTTCCGCCTGATAGGGCAACCGAAAATTTGCCCCTCGCCGCGATGGATTCCACGGCAATTTTTACAAAATATTGTGCCAGCGCGTCAAGCGTTTCATCGGCAGTATTGAAAATGTTTAAGTTCATGTATAAACTTTATATAAATTTCGTGTCATTTCGATCCGCCTTTAGGCGGAGAGAAATTTTATATACCATGCATAGCGTATAAGATTTCTCCTCGTTCCTCGTCGAAATGACACGTGGTATGCGTTTTCTACTCTTCCCCGTTTAGCGGTAAAGTGAACCAATGGAAACCATCGCGGGCTATTAACGCTTCGGCAATTTCGGGCCCCCATGAATCAGCCGAGTAATTAGGGAAATTCAAACTCTTTTTATTTTCCCATGTATTCAGTATCGGCATGATCAGATCCCATGCGGCTTCTACCTGGTCACCGCGCATAAACAGGGTTTGATCGCCCATCATCGTATCCAGCAACAGGGTTTCGTACGCTTCGGGGGCCGGGCTGCTATACGTCCCTTTATAATCAAACACCATATCAACGGTGTTTAATACCATATCAATACCGGGACGTTTAGCCTGAACCTGCAAGCGGATGCTCATTTCGGGCTGTATGCTGATGATGAGCCTGTTTTGCTGCCAGCTTTCGGTAGCTTCCTTGGGGAAAACCAAATGCGGCACATCCCTGAATTGTATGGTGATGGTTGATGCTGTTTGGTGCATACGTTTGCCGGTACGTACATAAAAAGGTACGCTATGCCAGCGCCAGTTATCCACAAAGAATTTTACAGCGGCAAAGGTTTCTGTATTTGAATCGGGGGCAACATTTTTCTCCTTGCGGTAACCCGGCACTTCTACACCTTCCATCCATCCGTGGCCGTATTGACCGCGTACCGCGGATGTGCGCACATCGTCAGGGCTGAATGGCCTCATCGCCCTTAACACATCCACTTTGCGGTTACGCACCTCATCGGCACTAAAGCTGATAGGGGTTTCCATGGCTATAAAGCAAAGCAGTTGCAGCAGGTGGTTTTGTATCATATCGCGTAAAGCGCCTGCCCCCTCGTAATACGGGCCACGTTCTTCAACACCCAATTGTTCGGTAACCGAAATTTGCACGTGTTCAATATAGTTGCGGTTCCATATCGGCTCCAGTATGGAATTGGCGAACCGGAAGGCCATAATGTTTTGTACGGTTTCTTTACCAAGGTAATGGTCAATGCGGTATATTTGTTTTTCAGAAAAAATACCGGCCAGCAGCTTATTCAGTGCTTTTGCCGATTCCAGGTCATGCCCGAATGGTTTCTCAATTACGATCCTTGTTTTTTCGGGATCATCAGCCAGTTTCGCCTTCGCAATATTGGAAGCGATAATAGGGAAAAAATCAGGGGCAACCGCCAGGTAATAGATCACATTCGCCTTTGTTTTCCACTCTGCGTTATGCGCGTCTATACGTTTGCCAAATTCTTTATAGGTTTCCGCGTCTTTAGCGTCTGATACCTGGTAAAAAACATTTTTAGAAAACTCATCCCATTTTCCCTTTACCGCTTTTCCACTGCGCGAAAACTGGTTAATATCGTTCAACAGGTTCTCCCTGAACGATTCATCAGTAAGCTGCGTACGGCCCGTACCAATGATGGAAAATTGTTTTGGTAACCAACCATCCAAAAATAAATTATATAAGGCAGGGGCCAGTTTACGGGCATTCAGATCGCCGGTGCCACCGAATATGACGAATATAGTTGGTTCTGATGTTGTTATTGACATGATGTTGTTTTGCTTCTTTTACTATTAGTTTTTAGTTACCCATTGGGTATGGAAAGTTCCTTCTTTACCTATCAGTTCATAAGTATGCGCGCCAAAATAATCGCGCTGCGCCTGTATTAAATTTGAAGGCATCCTTGCACTCCGGAAGGCGTCGAAATAACCCAATGATGCCGCATAGGCCGGAGCCGCGATACCGGCTGCCGTACTATTTGACACCACCGAACGTATACCCGGCACAGTAGCCTCTACAATTTTTTGTACGCCTGCATCCAATAATAAATGCTCCAGTTTGGCATCTTTTTGATAGGCGTTAAATATATCATTCAAAAACTCCGAACGGATAATGCAGCCGCCGCGCCATATCTTCGCTATTTCGCCCAGCTTAAGCCCATAGTTATATTCTTCGGATGCCCTTGCCAGCAGGTGCATTCCCTGGGCGTAGGATATGATCATGGCGAAATAGAACGCCTGTTCTAATTCGGCAATGAATTGGTCTGCGTCAACAGTTAACTGAATTTCGCCCTTGCTGTACAAAGCCGCCGCTCTTTCTCTTAACGCTTTGTATTTCGAAAGGTCGCGGTTAGCTACAGCGGTATCAATGGTTGGTATGGGGGCCTGCAGGTCCATGGCCACCTGCGAGGTCCATTTACCGGTCCCTTTTGCCCTGGCCTCGTCCTTAATATCATCTAATAATAAATGGTCGGTCCCCGGCGCTTTGTAGTTAAATATATCCCGGGTCACTTCCATCAGGAACGATTTCAGCCTGCCCTCGTTCCATTTGGTAAATATTTTACCTATGGCTTCGTTATCCAGCTTTAACCCTTTCTTTAATATCTCGTAGGTTTCGGCAATTAATTGCATCAGCCCGTACTCAATGCCATTATGCACCATTTTAACAAAATGGCCCGATGCGCCCGGCCCGATGTAGGTAACACATGGAGCGCCGTCAACCTTAGCCGCTATCGACTCGAGTATGGGCTTCATTACGTTATAGGCATCTTTATCGCCGCCCGGCATCATGCTGGGGCCCTTGCGCGCGCCTTCTTCGCCGCCTGATATACCCATACCGAAGAAGTGAAATCCTTTTGCTTCCAGGTAATCAACCCGGCGGTTGGTGTCGGTAAAGTGCGAGTTGCCGCCATCAATTAAAATATCGCCTTTGTCTAAAAGCGGCAATAATTCTTCAATTACATCATCAACAATTTTACCGGCGGGCACCAGCATCATAATGGCTTTCGGGCTGTTCAGACTGGCTGTAAACTCTTTTACATCGCTAAAACCTTTCAGGTTGCCGTGTTTGCTTTCCTGCTCTAATAAAGCGCCTTTTGACGCGTCTTTATCAAACCCGGCGCCTTTTACGCCGTGGTCGCCCATGTTTAGCAGTAAGTTACGGCCCATAGTGCCCAGGCCTATCATGCCGAAATCGTATTTATCTGGTGTGCTCATATCAATTGTTGTGGTTCTCTTCTTTTAGTTGTTGCAGTATTTTTTTGGTCGATTCCAGGTCGGTATGCAGAAAAGACTTAATGCCCAATTTTTGTGCCGCGTTAACAAACATTATGCGGTCGTCAAAATAAACACATTGGTTGGGTTGTACCTGTGCTATACCCATCGCCAGCTTCCAGATACCGGGATCGGGTTTGCGCATTTTAACCTCGCATGACGACACAAAAGCATCAAAAAAATCATGAAGTTTAAACTTTTTTACCCGGTAATCATTCAATTCCTTGCCTTCATTATTGATAGAAATGATGCGGAAGCCGCAATCTTTTTTCCATTCTTTTAACCATTTTAGCGTTGGCAGTTCAACCGACCGCTGGTAAATAAACTCCTTAAAATCTTCCCTTGCAAACTCGCGCGGATGGTTAAATATTACGGTATCCAGGTATTCATCGAGTGTAATACTCCCAATTTCGTATACGTTGAATATGAAGTTATGCAGGGCATTTACTTCTTCATAATCCAGGCCGAATTTTTCGGCGGCCAGCTTGCGCGATTCATGCCCCCAGCCATTGCTGAGGATTACGCCGCCGATGTCGAAAAAAAGAATTTTAAGGTTATTGGTTTCCATTACGGAGCTTATTTTACCTTGCTTTTTTGATCGTCTATAGCTTTTAATAATGTTTCGAACGGTTTATTGAATTTCTCAATACCCTCATCTTCTAACTGCTGGGTTATCTGGTCAATATCAATACCCGCCGCCTTCAGCCTGTTTAAGGCTTCAGTAGCTTTATCCAAACCTTGTTCCAGGGTATTGGCGGCAATACCATGATCGCGGAACGCTTCAATAGTTTCCAACGGAACAGTATCAACGGTATCAGCGCCAATCAGGGCCTCCACATATTTGGTATCTTTAAACGCGGGGTTCTTGCTGCTGGTGCTTGCCCATAGTAAACGCTGTGGTTTAGCGCCCTGCGCTGCCAGTTTTTCCCAACGCGGACCGCTGAATACTCTTTTATAAATTTCATAAGCTTTTTTTGCCGATGCGATAGCGATCTCGCCTTTCAGGTCGCCCAGGCCTTTTGCGTCGAGCATAGGGTCAACCAATACATCAATACGGCTTAAAAAGAAGCTGGCCACCGAGGAGATATGACCGATAGAATGGCCAGCCGCTAAATGGTCCTCTAATCCTGAAATATAGGCTTCGGTTACTTCCTCATAACGCGGCAAACCAAACAGTAGCGTTACATTAATGTTAATGCCTTGCGCGATCGATCTGCGAATAGCTTCTAAACCCGGTTGTGTACCGGGGATCTTTATCATTACGTTGTCGCGGTCAACTTGTTTCCAAAGCTGTGCGGCTTGTTTGGTAGTGCCTTCGGTATCTAAAGCCAAAAACGGCGATACTTCTAAACTTACATAACCGTCGCCGCCTTTTGGCGCTTCATTATATACGCCTTTAAACAGGTCGCACGCGTTTTGAATATCTTTAATAGCCAGGCCGAAAAATATTTCTTCGTTGGTTTTATCGCTTTCAGAAAGTGCGGCGATATCATTATCGTACAGATCGCTGCTGCTTATCGCTTTTTCAAAAATGGCGGGGTTAGAGGTTACGCCCCTTATTCCGTCATCGTCTATCAAACTTTTAAGCTTGCCGTTGCCGATGATAGCACGGTCTATAAAATCAAGCCAGATGCTTTGGCCGAAACTATGTATTTGTTTTACTTTATTGGTTTCCATGATCGGATTATTTAATTTTTCTATCTACTATTTATTTTTCTTTTTTGTCATGCTGAGCGATGGCGAAGCATCTTGTTCGCCATGCTTATCGCTTGTTGAAGATTCTTCGCTATCGCTCAGAATGACAGGTTATTATTTTTCAAGTTCATGCACTTTATTTAATCTGCGCATATGGCGCTCAAGTCCTGTAAATTCAGCGTTTAAAAACGCTATTATCAATTCTTCAGCGGCCATATAACCGGTAACGCGGCCGCCCAGGCAAAGTATGTTAAGGTTATCATCTTCCACACCCTGGTGCGCCGAAAAATGATCGTTTATTAAACATCCCCTAACCCCGGTGATTTTATTTACCGCGACTGCCGCGCCAACACCACTGCCGCAAATAGCAATGCCGCGTTCCACCTCGCCGGCGGCTACTGCTTTGGCCAGGGGAATAACATAATCCGGGTAATCGTCACCGTTATCTAAAGTATAGGCGCCAAAATCTTTTACCTCATGGCCAAGCGAAATTAAAAAGGGATGTACGATCTCTTTTAATTCAAAACCACCGTGATCTGCCGCTATGCCTATTTTCATGCCCCCTGGCCCCCTAAAGGGGGAAAATTTATAATGTCGATATTCCAGTTCATTTATTTGGTTTCATTTTTTCTCGTCCGTTACGCAGACTGGCTAATACCTGTAATAAAGTATATTGTTTATTATTCGGGTAAAAAAAATTAGTAAATTTCCAACTGCCGCCTGCTTTCATAACCTCTGCTATTATATGATCTCCAACTGAAACTTCAATCTGAAACTTATTGCCTACCTGTTTAACGTTACCTAATTTATAACCCAACACATTATCATTTGCATCTAAAAATGGATCAAAATCTAAACCAACTAATTCGCCGGGATATTTCGCCTGCGCTGCAGCATCATCAAGAAATGCCTTGCGCAATGGCTCATCAAAATACTCCGGTCTTTGCTTTAACACAGCTATTGGACTGACAGGGTTTTTTCTGTCAATAGGCTTGTTAGACAGCGGAACATACCAATCATAAAATTTTTTAACAAACGCTTTTGCCTCCGCCTTTTCATTAACCTGCGCCTGGGCCTTCAAATCCGAAAACGTAACCATACAAAGTATGATCACGCCAAAGGTTAATAAATATCTGTTGTTAATTTTAAAATTCATTATCCAACTATTGTTCCCCCTTTAGGGGGTTAGGGGGCTAAAAGCGCTTTCGCCTTTTTAACTACATTATCAACCGTAAACCCAAAAAACTTATACAGGTCCTCTGCCGGGGCCGATTCGCCGAAAGTGGTCATACATAAAGTATCACCTTCATCGGTGGTATATTTTTGCCAGCCAAGCGGTGAGGCCATTTCAACGGCCAAACGTTTCCTGATCGCTTTCGGGAACACCTTCTCTTTATAAGCGGCATCCTGCTTTTCAAACAGCTCCCACGATGGCATACTAACCACGCGTGCGGCAATGCCTTCCTCTTTCAATTTAGCCTGCGCATCCATAATTAATGCCACTTCCGAGCCGGTTGCCATTAATATAATTTGGGGCGTTTTATCAGAATCTGAAAGGATATAAGCGCCCTTCTCCAATCCGGCCGCGCTGCCATATTTATCCTGGTCTAAAATTGGCAATCCCTGGCGGGTAAATACAAGTACCATAGGGCCGCCTGTTTTTTCAATAGCAACGCGCCAGGCGTGCGCCGTTTCGTTGGCGTCAGCAGGGCGTATAACCGTAATATTGGGTATAGACCTTAAAGATATCAACTGCTCAACAGGCTGGTGGGTGGTACCATCTTCGCCTAAGCCAATACTGTCATGCGTATAAACAAATATCGGGCTTATCTTCATAATGGCCGCCAAACGGATGGGCGGGCGCATATATTCAGAGAACATCAGGAACGTTGCGCCAAAAGGTTTCACCCCCTTGGTTAATGCCATGCCATTTAAAGCAGAACCCATCGCGTGTTCGCGGATACCGAAATGGAAATTACGCCCGTTACGGTTTTCGGAAGTAAATGAGTCTGATTCTTTTAAATTAGTTTCTGTTGATGGTGCCAGGTCGGCCGCGCCGCCAATTAAATGCGGAAAGCTGCCCGCGATGGCATTCAATACTTTGCCCGACGCCATACGGGTTGCCATTTTTGGATCCGTGCCTTTAAATACAGGTATTTTAGCCAGCCAGCCTTTGGGTAATTCGCCCTTGCTGGCGGCTTCATATTCGGCAGCCAGTTCGGGAAATTTTTCGGCATACGCTGCAAACAGCTCGTTCCATTTTTTTTCGTAACCAATACCCCGTTCGCCCGATTTTTTATAATACTCTTCTACTTCCTTAGGTACGTAGAATGATTTTTCGGGGTCGAAGCCAAAAAACTCTTTAACCAGTTTAACCTCATCGGCCCCAAGCGGCGAACCGTGAGAGCCGGCTGTACCCGATTTATTAGGGCTGCCATAAGCAATTAATGAACGCACCCTTATTAACGATGGTTTTTGAGTTTCGGCTTTGGCATTGCGCAAGGCTAAAGCTATGGCGTGGGTATCGTTAGCGTCATCAACAAACTGAACGTGCCACCCGTATGCTTTAAAGCGGTCGTCTACACTTTCGTTAAAGGTGATATCTGTACTGCCTTCTATAGATATTTTATTGTCATCATATAGATATATCAGATTGCCTAATTCCAAATGCCCCGCTAACGAAGCAGCTTCAGAGGTTACGCCTTCCATCATATCACCATCGCTGCAAATAGCGTAAATATGATAATTAAACAAGTCGAAACCGGGCTTGTTATAATAGCCCGCCAAATGTTTTTGAGCAATGGCAAAACCTACGCCGTTTGCAAAACCTTGTCCCAACGGGCCAGTTGTTACGTCAATACCGGGGCATAAGCCATACTCGGGGTGGCCCGCGGTTTTGCTATGCAGCTGGCGAAATTGTTTAATATCATCCAATGAAATATCATAACCAAGCAAATGTAAAAAGTTGTATTGCAAAATACAGGCGTGCCCCGCTGATAATATAAACCGGTCGCGGTTTGCCCAATCAGGGTTTTTAGGATTAAAATTAATAAACTCTGTCCAGAGCACGTGCCCGACGGGCGCAAGCGCCATGGCCGTGCCCGGGTGGCCCGAGTTAGCTTTCTGTACAGCATCAGCCGATAATATTCTTACGGTATTAATTCCTAATTCTTCAACGCTTTGATTTTTTTGGTCCATTTCTTTTTTTTATGATAGTTTTAGTTGATTTATTTAATAGTTGATGAAGGCACAACCGGCATAGGTTTTGTATCAGCGGTCCACAGCCTTGCCCCGCCTTTTATACCGTCCTTGTTCGATACTATTTTTACGTTTTTATCCAATTCAAAATTGATTTCGCGCGCGTTGCCGCCGCCTATATATAAATAGTCATAATTGAATAGTGTTTGCATATTTTTCAAAACAATCTTCAATCGTTCGTTCCATTTCCCTTTACCTTCTTTTTTCAAAGGCTTTTTCCCCTATATAATTATCATAGGTTTTGTTTTTGGTAACGGGGCTTTGCCCCACTTCCAGGTGCGGCAACAATTTTCCATCTAACAATAAAGCGGTGCCGAATCCGGTTCCCAGGGTAAGTACCATTTCTAATCCTTTGCCATCTACTACGCCCAGCCCCTGCATATCCGCGTCGTTCACAACTCTTGCAGGCTTGCCCAATACTTCTTCCAGTTTTTTTGCCAGGTTAAAATTAGCCCACGAAGCGTTGTCAAGGTTGGGCGCTGTTTTAACAATACCGTCGCGCACGTATCCCGGAAACCCCACCGATATCCTGTCATATCCAGGAAAAGCTTTAGCCAATGTTTTTATCGCTTCCACCATATTATCCGGGTTAGCAGGTATGGGAGTTACAACTTTGTTGTAACCCGTTAAAAGAACACCTTTCTCATCTAATACGGTCGCTTTAACGTGCGATCCACCTATATCAATGGCGAGAACTTTAAGCTGTGAGGGATTGATTTTCATAATAGTTATGGACGGCAAAAGTAATGATGTATTTTGTAATATATAGCGATTTTAACAGATAGTCTGTCTGCAAAGTAGATAAAACTGTTTCCGCAGACTAAATTAGGCACTTTTTTTAAACCGCAATGTCAAAAAAAATTAAAAAAATACATTAAAATGATTATCCCCAATTGTTTATTAAACACCGGGAATCACTTATTGCAATCCATAATATAGCATACGATGGTCTTTACCCGCTGATAGTTGGATTTTACGGCGATGATATATTGGGTTTTGTCGGGTCGGGGTTAACCGTTACCGTTACAGCGGACCTTAGGCTGGCGCAGCCGCTATTCGTTGTTTGTACATAATAAGTGGTATTCGTATTTAATAACGGTGTTGTATAGCTTGAATTTGAAGATAACAATGTGCCATTAACAGCGCTATCATACCATTGATATGGCCCGCCGGGGGCAGTTGCGGTAATGGTTGCTGTATATCCTGCACAAATAGTAGCTGGGGAGGCGGTAGGCGTTGTGGGCGCAACTACCACAACCTGCTGCGTAACGGCACCACATGCCGCGGTTTGGTCATTAACCGAAACTGAATAAGTTCCTGCTGTACTTGCACTTATTGACGCCGTGATAGCGCCCGTACTCCATAAATAAGTGTAGGACGGATCACCCCCTGATGGGGTTGCTGTTAACGTGACCGGGTTTCCCGAACAAAGCAAGGGGCTAGACGGTGTTATGGCTACCGTAAGCGGCGGAAAGGTGTAAACCCGTATGGTATCGCTTTTTGTTACGCCGCAAACAGCACTTTCAGTGCCGCTTACTTTGTAATCAATATAAGCCGGTGAGCCGGTTTGCGGGGTAACATTAATACTTGTAACCCCCGAAGTTTGACTTAAATAAGAATTATATGCTCCGGTCGTGCCCGGGTAAACAGATGTCCACGTTGTTGATGCCGCCTGAAACCCGGTAACACTCATCGCGCCGGTACAACCCTGTCTTAAAGAAAGATTACTGGATTTTGTAATACTCGAATAAGCGGTAATAACATAACCCACTACATTATTACCCGGTTTGCAAAAAGTTATTTGAACGGTACTCGACCCTGATATACAAACGGCTGTCCCGGTGGAAATTGCAGACCCGCAATTAACGGTATAAGATCCGGAGGCGGCATGCTGGTCAATATCAAAACTGACCAGATCAGTTCCGGGATTAAGCTTAACGCTAAAACTGATACAATTTGTCCCCGCGCAGCAGTTGCCGTTTCGGTGCAAGCCGCCTATCGTTACGGTAGTATCAGATTTACTTGAAAAGTCAACAACAAGAGGTGCTGCACAAGTCTGGGCATAGCCCAGGTAACTTAACAGTACAAATAAAGCGGATAAGATAAAAGCCCTCATGAAACAATTTGCTATTTGCCTTTTACGAAAAAGTGTAGTTAATGTTTCGAAGACTTAAGTAAACTGTTATATGGGTCAGCAACATTGTACAATAGTTTGTTT
>Ga0206891_10262_pt1 | contig 13529 bp, 15 predicted proteins | sample Alteio_BWOrgHeat_55_FD_153246 | JGI IMG/M metagenome (GOLD analysis project Ga0206891, IMG submission 153246) | Enriched cells from forest soil in Barre Woods Harvard Forest LTER site, Petersham, Massachusetts, United States - Alteio_BWOrgHeat_Nextera7 ...
TCAGTAATGGTCACGCGGTTGTCGACATCCAGATGCACATCAATATGGTCGGCATAACCAGCGACCGCTTCATCCATTGAGTTATCGAGAACTTCCGCAACCAGATGATGCATCGCGATTTCATCGGTACCGCCGATATACATACCAGGGCGACGGCGTACAGGCTCAAGCCCTTCCAGAACTTCGATATCGTGCGCGTCATAGGACGCGTTCTTCTTGGTCTTAGCATTGGGAAATAAATCAGCCATAATCTACGCTTCTCTATGGGTTAAGCGCGTGTTTTAGCATGATTCGGAGGAGAAAGTTAGCGATTAGGGCTTAAATAGACGGACGATTCATTTACCCTATAAACAAGATGCGGCACTTCAGCAGCAGCTAACATTGCCTGGCTGCTGGCAAGGAAATGCGATAACTGGCCAATTTTGGAAGGCTCAATAGTTAGAACAGGTTCACTTCCCATTCCGGCTGATCGATCAATCGCTCCTTGAATATTCGCAGTATATGCAGCGGCTATTGTTCTAAACTCTCGGTCCACTCGACGCTTAAGTTCGCGAATAACATTGACCTCAGCTTGATTGGGAGCGTTGCTAATTAATTTATCGAACTGAACCAAAATTGCATCTTCATGATACTTCGTCCGATCCCTTAGCTTTAATTGTGCCTCTGCGGTGGACATCCATTTAATTCTTTGACTGCTATTTACATGCGGAGGTGGCGCGCTCAAATCATCACTTACATAAATTTTTAGAGAACCATCTTTAATATCGTCACTATCTGATTCTAGCGCATCGGAATTATCAGTACCTTTAGTAAGAACTTCGTGCAGATCAAAGCCCCTCAAAGATACGTAATTATGTTCACACCTTAAGGCCATATCAAACTTAAAGGCCAATTTCAGCGCTGCCTTCAATAAAATATAGTGAGCACGCCCCTTGTTCTTTACTAATTCTAGATACGCCTTAGGTGACTTGTCTGTGTTTTCTACATCTGCTGCAGTCACATATTGCGACACAATTTCAGGATACATACCAGCCAACCCCAGCTTACTGGGAGTTGTAACGTTCTTCACCCTGGCAGCAATTCCCTTTTGATCCTTGTCAAAAAGAGTCGCTATTTGTTTGCGTGCACATTTGTCTTCATCGAAATCTTCTTCGAGATCATGAACGATATCCAATATGTTCTGAATAGTAATAAATCGTTCATCAGTAATCAGCCCGTCCATAATGGCTAGATTTTTATTTGCAAGTCGAAGTGAGTGACGATAGGAAGGGAAATGGCTGTTTTTACGACAATCTTCTTTTGCTTTTACGCGCAATAAAATAAGCGCCTGCAAAATTTCTTGAGCATCACGCGTACCTTCAATACGTGCGAGGCGGTCTATTAGATAGGGGTATTCCCGAAGCGTGGCAGCCAGTTCTTGTCTGCGAACATTGTATTCGGCTTCTTTGATACCATTATTATTTAAGCGGCCCGCTTTATAGGCAAGGTCTAACCTTCTCACCTCATCCGAATCGAGAGGTAATCCTGGCAATAAATAAGGCTGAAGGGCGATTCCGTTCATATACAAACCTAGGCAAGCGGGAATCTAAATATCTAAGCGTGCCATTTTTCAAAAATTCTTGCCGCCCATATGCCACAAGGGCTCCGCAACTAAAAGTAAAATCAGGATGAAGAAAGTTGTGGATAACATTCCGGTAATGGAAGGAAATTGCAGGGGAAAAGGTCGGTTACCCACATGTGGATAAGCAAAGAAGGCTTTTAACTTCAAAAACTTGGAACACTATATTTAGGGATTAGGTCAGCGTTATCCACAAGATGATGTGTTTTGTAGAATCGATTCGTAACATATGGTATGCATGCCTTCAGTTTGCCACAATATCTAGTGGCTGCAATATCAAGCGAATCCAATGCTGTTTCGTAACCGGAAGGTACGGAATGGCTCTCAAAAAAGACTAACCCCTTGAAGGAGCACATAAAATGAGTTGGACCGAGCAAAAAATCCAGATGCTGAAGGATATGTGGGGCCACGGCTATAGCGCCAGTGAAATTGCCAAGCATTTGGGCGGTCTGAGCCGCAATGCGGTTATCGGCAAGGCTCATCGCCTGAAGCTTTCCTCGCGTCCGTCGCCGATCAAGCGCGAAGACGAAATCGCCGGCGGTCTGGCGACACAGGGCGGCAGCACCGTTCCGACCATGAAATCCACCCGCAAGCGGGTTATGCTCCGCCCATTGCCGGTTGTGCCGACACCAAGCACTGTCAAGGCTCCCGCCAGCAAGGACAGCTATCGTTCATTTGACAGCACGATCAAGCGCACCGAAGGCATAGCAGTTACCAAAGCAGGGGAACGTCATTGCCGCTGGCCTGTTGGCGATCCACGTTCACCTGACTTCCGTTTCTGCGGCTGCAATGCCTATGAAGGTATGCCTTACTGCATCGATCACGCCCGCGTTGCCTATCAAAGCGTTGGCAAAAAGCATCGCGCAGCGGAAAGCGAAAGCGCACCAGCGCCTACGTCGACGGAATTCCGTTTGCCAAGTCAGAACAGATTTTAAGATATGCCGCCGAAATAAATATAATAAAACTATGGCCCGGATTAAATCCGGGCCATTATTTTTTGGATTTACTTCCAGCTCGCCTTCAAATTTTCGGTGATTTTTTCAAGGAACTGACGGGTATTCAGCCAGCCTTGCTTCGGGCCGATGAGCAGGGCGAGATCTTTAGTCATATGCCCTTGCTCAACTGTCTTGATGCAGGTTTGCTCCAGAACTTTGGCAAAGTTCACCACATCTGGGGTGTTGTCCAGCTTACCGCGATAGTTCAGAGCCTGCGTCCAGGCGAAAATCGAAGCGATCGGATTGGTTGATGTTTCCTTGCCCGCTTGATGATCACGGTAATGACGTGTCACCGTGCCATGCGCCGCTTCGGTTTCGATGTAATCGCCATTCGGCGACAACAAAACGGATGTCATGAGACCAAGTGAACCAAAGCCCTGCGCCACAGAATCAGACTGCACATCGCCGTCGTAATTCTTGCAGGCCCAGAGGAACCCACCTTCATCGCGGATGGACTGCGCCACCATATCGTCGATCAGGCGATGTTCATAACCAATGTTTGCCGCTTCGAATTTAGCTTTAAATTCTTTCTCGTAGATCTCGGCAAAGATGTCCTTAAAACGGCCGTCATAAGCCTTCAGGATGGTATTCTTGGTCGACAGGAACATCGGGTAATGGCGATTCAACGCATAATTCATGCACGCGCGCGCAAAACCGCGAATGGACTCATCCTCATTATACATCGCCAGCGCAACACCAGCACCGGGGTATTTATGAACCTCATGAGTGATCGGCGCGCTGCCATCAGTCGGCTGGAACGTAATTGTCAGCGTACCGGGGCCGGGGACTTTAAAGTCAGTCGCTTTATACTGATCACCGAAAGCATGGCGGGCAATGACGATGGGCTTTTTCCAGTGCGGCACATAATGCGGCACATTGCTGATAAGAATAGGTTCGCGGAATACGGTGCCATTGAGAATATTGCGGATCGTGCCGTTCGGCGACTTCCACATTTTTTTCAGATTGAATTCTTTGACGCGGGCTTCGTCCGGCGTAATAGTCGCGCACTTAACACCGACGCCGTATTGTTTGATGGCTTCCGCCGCCAGAACTGTAACCTTATCCTCGGTCTTGTCGCGTTCCTGAATGCCAAGATCGAAATATTTCAGATCGACTTCGAGATAGGGGAGAATGAGCCAATCCTTGATCATCTGCCAGATGATGCGGGTCATTTCGTCGCCATCCATTTCGACTAGCGGATTTTTGACTTTGATTTTGGCCATAGGAATCTCTTTCGACAGTTAACTGGATACTGCAGGGAATATGGGAAAAAGGGGTTGAGAAAGGATTAACAGCTACATTTTGCTGGTTACGACCGTCGCCGAAGGCTTGGCTTCGCTTTCTAAAATCGCCAAAAGTTCATCCACTGTCGTAACGACCTTAAATAACCCCAAGTCCGGCAATTGAGAAAAACCTTCCTTGACCGTCTGATGGATCAAGGCGAGGAAAATATCCCAATAACCACCCTCATTGAAAATAATGATGGGTTTATTGTGGAGTTTCAGCTTTTTCCAGGTCAGGATTTCAAAAGCCTCATCCAGCGTACCAAGACCACCGGGCAGGATGACAAAAGCCTCCGACCGCTCGACCATCATATTCTTCCGGGTATGCATATTGGCGACGACATGCAATTCCGTCAGGCCATTATGCTGGACTTCCTTGGAACGAATATGTTCGGGGATGATGCCGATGACCTTGGCACCTGCCTTTAACCCGGCGTCGGCGACAATCCCCATAAGACCGACATGGCCACCGCCGTATACAATGGTAATTCCACGTTGAGCCAAAGCGGTAGCGACATCACTGGCAACAGATTTAAAATGCGGGGCAACATCATTGGATGAACCGCAATAAACACAAACAGATGAGATAGACAATTTAGAACCTTGCTTTGAGCTGATAAAAGACATCTTTTCCTAAAAACCATCTTATGCCCGAATTAGTTAATAGATTCTGGACAAGCCTTTTTTATGGCAAAAAAGGTGGCCTCTATGAAAAAAAGCTTTATGCTACAGTGAATTGAAGGATATAGAGAACGTCATTCCGGAACACTTTCTCTTCGACTTGCTTTTGCAAGGCGAAAGAAAGTTTATTCCGGCTACGCCAAGGCTTCGCCGGACTGGGAACAGACCCGGCATAGCTTTAGCGACGCCGGGCCGGAACCCAGTTATGCTGTCGGCAAAATAACAAGGAGTTATTATGCTCTTACTTCACCGCCAACTGGGTTCCGGATAAAATCGCATTTTCCTGCTAACGCAGTAAAAAGCGATTTTTCCGGAATGACGTTACTATTACTGAATTCTACCCTCTAAAAAGATGATGCCATGAATCTCAACCAACTCTTCCGTTATTACCATCCTGCCGGCTGGCCTTTTATGGGCATCTTTGCGGCTGCCACCATTGTTTTGTCACTGTTCAGCGGCAAGCTGGCCATGATCGGCCTGATCCTGACGGCCTGGTGCTTTTACTTCTTCCGCGACCCGCAACGGGTTACGCCAACCAAACCCGGTCTCGTCGTCAGCCCGGCGGATGGTAAAATCGTCGCCATCAAGGAAGTTGTCCCTGACAGCGACCTTGGTCTTGGCGAAACACCGCGCACACGTATCAGCATTTTCCTGAATGTGTTCGATGTGCATGTGAACCGCATACCGACAGATTCCATCGTCAGGGAAACGCATTACCGTCCCGGCAAATTTGTGAACGCCGCGCTCGACAAAGCCAGCGTTGATAACGAACGCATGGCGCTCGTTCTCCAGCTGCAAGGCGATCACCCCTATGACGGCAAGACCATGGGCGTCGTTCAAATTGCAGGGCTGATCGCGCGACGCATTATTTGCGACGCGAGAGAGAACAGCACATTTAAGGCCGGTGAGCGTTACGGCATTATCCGTTTCGGCAGCCGCGCCGATATCTATCTGCCTGTCGGCATGAAGCCGATGGTCATGGTCGGGCAATATGCGCTGGGCGGCGAAACCGTTTTGGCTGATGCGACATCAACCGAAGATGCGCGTCAAGGTGAAGTACGCGAATGAACGACTTGCCAAAATCGCCGCGGCGCGTTGTGAAAGATCTGCCAGTCACTCGGTTATTGCCGAACATGTTGACGCTTTTGTCGCTTTGTTCTGGTCTGACCGCGATACGTTTTTCGCTGCAAGGTAAATGGGAAGAGGCATTACTGGGCATCGTCATTGCCGGCGTGTTTGATATGCTGGATGGCCGCGTGGCCCGCATGCTGAATATCGCCAGCAAATTCGGCGCGGAACTGGATAGCCTTTCGGATGCCATCAGTTTTGGCGTCGCGCCGGGCTTTGTCATGTATGAATGGGTCATGAAAGAAAATTCAGGCATCGGCTGGATTGCGGTTCTGTCTTACGCCGTTTGCACAGCCCTGCGTCTTGCGCGCTTCAACACCATGCTGGAAGATCACACTGTACCGACATGGGCGAAAAGCTATTTCACCGGCGTGCCTGCGCCGGGCGGGGCAGGGCTTGCGATTTTGCCGCTCGCGATCATGCTTGAATGGGGACCGGACGCACAATTACCCGCCATACCCACCGCCATCTGGATGATAATGGTCGGCAGCCTGATGGTCAGCCGCTTGCCAACTTTTGCGCTGAAAGGCTGGCGCATCACGCCGAAATGGGTCGCGCCTATTCTGGTTCTGGCAGTGCTGCTGATCGCAGCACTGATCACCAATCCGTGGCTTACTTTATCCGGCATCGGCAGCGCCTACTTCCTTAGCATCCCATGCGCGTTCTATGCCTATAAACGGCGCGAAAGAATTGAAGGATTAGCCAATGCCTAAACATGTAAAAATCGCGCTGCCCAAGGGCGGCAACCTGACGGTCGGCAACGACCTGCCACTCACCATTCTGGCGGGACCGTGCCAGATGGAATCCCGCACCCATGCGCTGGAGATGAGTGCGGCGCTGAAAGAAATCTCCGACAAATATAAAATCGGCATCGTCTATAAGACATCATTCGATAAAGCGAACCGCTCATCACATAACACCGCGCGCGGCCTCGGCATCGAAACTGCTTTGCCGATCATGGCCGAGATCCGCGAGAAATTTAATATGCCGGTGATGACTGACATTCATGAACGCGAACAATGCGCCGAAGTGGCAAAGGTCGTGGATATTTTGCAAATCCCTGCCTTCCTATGCCGCCAGACCGATTTACTGCTAGCCGCAGGTGCGACAGGCCGTGTTATCAATGTGAAGAAGGGCCAGTTCTTGGCGCCGTGGGACATGAAGAATGTCGCCAATAAAATAGCATCCACGGGTAATGAGAAAATCCTGCTCTGTGAACGCGGTGCGAGCTTTGGCTACAACACGCTGGTATCCGACATGCGCGCGCTGCCGATTATGGCGCAAACGGGCTACCCTGTCGTATTCGACGCCACCCATTCAGTGCAGCAGCCGGGCGGTAAAGGCGAGACCAGCGGCGGCGAGCGTCAATTCGTGCCCGTTCTTGCCCGCGCAGCCGTGGCGGTAGGCGTTGCCGCAGTCTTTCTAGAGACGCATGAGAACCCCGATACGGCCCCCTCTGACGGCCCCAATATGGTGCCGCTCAAGGAACTGCCACAGCTGATCGAAAGCCTAATGGCGTTCGATAAATTGGCAAAAAGCTTAAAAAACTGACCGCCAGCCCTTTGCAAGTAATTTAAACGTTGCTTTGCCGTGCTAGTGGATAGTAATTGCTATGAAATTATTATTTTCAGACAAGATATCAGGAATAGATTATGCCCTATAGAACTCATGCAAAAGAGGCTGTTACAATTTTACAGCGGCATGGATACACCACACCGCCCAAAGAATTTGTCGGCAAATCATATGCTGGCAATTCTTATATTGAGGCAAAAGCACTTAGAGCAGGCAGATGTTTGCTCAATTTCGTTAAACCAGACAGTGATAGGCAACACGCCCATCTTATAAGTTTCGTGTGGGACGGAGCAGGCGTGATTGTTGCAGGGCTTTACGCATCGCAAGATGATTATGTAAACCAAAAAAAAACAATGAGTATGGACCCGCCGCCACATACGACGCTCACAGAATTTGTTGAGAATATTGGTGACGAAGCGCCTTTAGATTTTTTTAATGCGTTAGAAACGCGCCCACTAGCCAGAAGTGGGCCAGATAAAAAACCGCTAAGAAACGATGGCGGCGTTTCCTAGGAAATATCCTTAATCTCCGTAGTTACATTCTAACGCGCTGTCATCGTCACAAGAAACGCCGGGGAAATCCGGCGTAGAACTCGGACTACTATATTCTGCGGCGCATTCATCCCAATCCGACATAAATTCCTCACTAAATTTATCCAATACAAAACCCTAGCCTTCTTTTGGCATCACGCCAACACCCTCATTATTTTCATAATAAAGTCAGATAGTTGGCTGCCAATTAACGCTCACACAAAAACTTAATTATGAAGCTTTTTGGGTTGAGGGCCGCCTAGGCCATGATTTGTGTCATGCCGCTTAACAAGAGCAAACGCCTGTTGCATCTGACCTGTCGTTCCACCGGTCTGCAGAATTTCATTTGCGGCATTGCCGAGAGCTTCCAGTTCTTTATTAATCGCAGCTTCGGGGTTTTGTACAAATTCAACAATGGAAGCGCCAACGCGTTTAGCCAGATCCCCAGCAGCCATGTTGAAATTCGCTAGTTTGGTAAGAGCTAGTGAGACACTTTCCTCAAGGCTATGCCATGTTTTCTGAGCGACGCTTTCGCTTCTAGGGAAGATCGCAATCGCCATCTTCTCGAAGTCTATCTCAACATCCTTGTCTTTCTTCTTATTATCTTCCGGTAACCATTCGGGGTGTCTGTGATAGAAATCATCTAAATCACCACTATTTCCATAAAGGGCTGCCATTTTTAAATAACTATCTAAAATTTCATCTGCCCAAAACGCCTTCTGCGTTTTCTTAGCCAACCCGCTTAAAAGTTTTTGACTTTCAATAGGCCCAAGAGCATCAAGCTCAAACTTGGAAGGTTGTGGAGGATTAAACGAGCCATTTGGTATGGCATCTATTGGAAGAACTACAGTCATGTGACTACACCTCCATACATCAACTACCACTACAAATTAACTATATGCCTTTTTTTAGCGGCTGAAAAGGGTCGTTTTAATTGCGTTATGAGTCAATGAGTTGTTGGCTAAATCTCATGTAAAAAGTGACAACTGAAGCCACAGAATCGACACATTTGCTAATGGCAGAATTAACCGTGTTTAGGCAATTCCGGAACGAAGCAAATCGTGAATATGCAGAATGCCGACAGGCTTGCTGTCTTCTACAACCAGCAACTGCGTGCGATTTTTTTCGTTGAGAATTTTCAGCGCTTCCGCCGCCAGCATTTGCGGCGCAATCACCGTCGGGTTTTTCGTCATCACTTCTGCCGCTGGCTTCTGCAGCAGATTATCCTTCATGTGCCTGCGCAAATCGCCGTCGGTGATGATGCCGGTCAACGTACCTTTACGGTCCACAACACCGGCGCAGCCAAAACGCTTTTCAGTCATGACGACAAGCACATGCGACATCGCATCACTTTCTTTCACCAGCGGCAATTCATCGCCGCTATGCATGATTTCGGACACACGCAGCAGAATTTTACCGAGCTTGCCGCCGGGATGAAAATTACGAAAATCTTCTGCCGTAAAACCTTTGCACTCTAACGCTGCTACTGCCAGCGCATCACCAAGCGCCAATTGCATTGTGGTAGATGTCGTCGGCGCCAAACCCATAGGGCAAACTTCCGGAACATTCGGTAATTCCAAAGTCGCGTCCGCAGCATCACCGAGCGAACTATGCGCCTTGCGCGTAATGGCAATCAGGGGAATGGAAAAACGGCGTGTGTAGGCAACAAGGTCGGTTAGCTCCGCTGTCTCACCCGAATTGGAAAGTGCGATCACAACATCATCCGGCACGATCATGCCAAGATCACCGTGGCTAGCCTCGCCTGGATGCACAAACAGGGCAGGGGTACCGGTAGAAGCCATCGTCGCTGCAATCTTGCGCGCGATGTGGCCGCTCTTCCCCATGCCGCTGACGACAACGCGACCCTTGCAGGCAACCAGCAGGCGCACGGCTTTGACAAACACATCGCCCAGCTGGTTGGCTAGTTCAGTGAGAGCAGCGCTCTCTGCCGTCAAGACATGCCGGGCCGAAGCCAGCAATTCTGCATCATTCATAGGCGAGGGTTTGAGCATTAAAGTCCCAGTGTTTCAACTCGGGCAGAAGGTCTTAACGATTTAGTACCAACAGCTCGCAATCCGCCCAATCCTGATTTAGGAGTTCTTTCCGTTGGGAGGATAAGCTCTGGATCCATAAGTCTTTGTACATAAGTCTCGCCTAAATCGCTACCTTCATATTTTTTTCTAACGGCTCGAATTACTGCAGCCATTAATCCATATGGGGCACGAGGATGCCCAAGGACTAATTCTCTGATATTACCAGTAAGATAAGTTATGTTTGTCACTGCAGTAAATTCTGGATCATCGAGAATAAGAATGGCTAATTCTCTAAAGTCATTAAAAGCAGGTTGAGGGCCACCAAACAGAATTTTTCCTACGCCTTCAAGATCATCATATTTTACCATGGTCTTAGGAATATAATTAGGTCGTGCCGGCACAGGTTCATTAGACATCTTATCCTCACAAATCGTTTCTCACTAAATATGCGCGATTATCACCATCTTTATGCATGCCCGGCAACCAGCGATTTACTTTCAAACAGGCGGCTAACCCATTCAAAAATTACACATTTATCTATTTATCGGAATAACGCTATAAGTAAAGGGCGAATCTTGGAAGGACTGCTCAGGAAATCATGGAAAAGCCCTATTACATCACCACCCCGATTTATTACGTCAATGACGTGCCGCATATCGGCCATGCTTATACCTCTCTGGCCTGCGACGTTATGGCGCGGTTCAAACGGCTGGACGGCTATGATGTCATGTTTTTGACCGGCACCGATGAACACGGCCAGAAGGTCGAAAAATCAGCGGCGGCGGCAGGCATCGACCCGCAGGCTTTTACCGACAAAGTCTCACAAAATTTCCGCGAGCTGGTCAAGGCCCTGAATGTTTCGAACTCTGACTTTATCCGCACCACGGAACAGCGCCACAAAGAAGCCTGTCAGGTATTGTGGAACGAGTTGCTGAAGCGCGGCGAAATTTACCTCGGCAAATATGCCGGGTGGTACGCCGTGCGTGACGAAGCTTATTACGGCGAAGATGAATTGACGACAACACCGACCGGCAAAAAAATTGCACCCAGCGGCGCGGAATGCGAATGGGTGGAAGAACCCAGTTACTTTTTCAAGCTATCGGCCTGGGGCGACCGGCTGCTGAAATTCTATGATGAGCATCCGGATTTCATCCTGCCGACATCTCGCCGCAATGAAGTTATCAGCTTTGTCAAATCCGGCATGCGTGATTTATCGGTTTCGCGCACAGCATTGACATGGGGCGTCGCCGTTCCGAACGAACCCAAACATGTTATGTATGTCTGGCTGGATGCACTGACCAATTACCTGACCGGTGTTGGTTATCCCGACACAAATGCGGAGAGCTACAAAAAATACTGGCCCGCCGATTTACATATGGTGGGCAAGGATATTCTGCGCTTCCACGCTGTCTACTGGCCTGCCTTTTTAATGGCGGCCGATCTGCCGGTACCCAAACGCGTATTCGCCCATGGCTGGTGGACCAATGAAGGTCAGAAAATTTCCAAATCCGTCGGCAATGTTATCGATCCGTATGAGTTGCTGAAAACCTACGGCCTCGACCAGACGCGCTACTTCCTGATGCGCGAAGTGCCGTTCGGCAATGACGGCGATTTCTCGCGCACCACCATGATGCGCCGTATTAACAGCGAGCTTGCCAATGACCTCGGCAATCTGGCGCAGCGCTCGCTTTCCATGATCGGCAAGAATTGTGGCGCGAAAGTACCGAATTGCGGCGCCTTCACAGATGCGGACAACGCATTGCTTGGTAAAGCACAGGCTTTACTAGGACAAGTCAGGGGCGAGCTTGACGTTCAGGCCTTTCATAAAGCGCTCGATCATCTGTGGCTGGTTATCGGTGACGCTAATCGTTATGTCGACGAACAAGCGCCTTGGGCTCTAAAGAAAACCGATACAGCGCGCATGGAAACAGTTCTGTACGTACTGGCAGAAACTATACGATATCTTGCCATCCTCATTCAGCCCTTCATGCCAAATGCAATGAATAAAATGTTGGATCAGCTGGCAGTGCCTGCGGATGAGCGCGACTTTACGCATCTAACGAAAGAGTATGCCCTAAAACCCGGCACTCCGTTACCTGCACCGGAAGGAATATTCCCACGGTACGTTGAACCGGAATCTTTAGCTACCTAAGGCACTATAAAGGCCTACCCATAATCTATACTGATTTTCATCGCCACAAGTTCCAGAACGATGCGGTATATTGAGAATACTTATATCACCAGCCGCAAGTTGATAGAGAGCCGCACCTTTTTTAGGAAAAAAATCCTTTTCGTCGCCATGTGCAAAAAGAGCGGGGATAAAATCTTTCTCTTCACCAAATTCAGTACCGGCGACTCCATAGTTAGTTCCAAGAACAGGCCAGCGATCCTTATGAAATTTTAAAGTTGGCGTTCCCGCGGTACGGAACAGCATAACTAAATGATCCGGTGTTTCGGAAACACACTGAGCATCTTCGCGAATGCGTACCTCTAGATCGTTCACAAAGGCCTCAGCATTTTTCTCCCAGAAGATTTCTGATAAGTCATAAATAGTAGGAGGCAGTCCAAGCTGCGAAATCTTTTCCTGCACGACTCCCGAAGTCGAAGGGCGGTAAATAATTTTATCATCTGCTATTTCGACGACAAGCAATAACTCATCCAAATTATGCATTTTTTCAAAATGGCGTTTATCGGTGCAAATTTCGTTCACATAAGCAGAAATTTCAGACGCAAGTTTTGGCCGCCGATAAACAACTGATTTTCCAGTTTCCCTAAAGCGACCTAATATCTTCCTATCGGTTGAACAGAGAACCGAAGCCCTAGGAAAGTCAAAATTTTCAGATAAAGGTTGTTCCACGAAAATCCAATAACTTAAATAATAGTTCTACTCACGCTAGCTAAAGCAATATGTTTTAACCGCGAGCCTGCATTTTCCAAATCCTTCAATATGAGGATCACGGGCCAAAAGGATATCTCCAGGCTGCATTTCTACCAATTGGCTCGCATCTAAACATTCATATTGATTGCTCTTGCTCTTCGATGGCACAAGCGCACATGCAGCAAATGGTGCTATGATAGTCCCGTATTTAAAAGTTCTTACGCTTGCATTAATAATATCGACATGAAAATACTCAGCGCTCCGCTCCATAGTATGGAACTCATACGCAATAGGATAATGACCATGAGAAGGCTGATGAATCTTGATAGATTCACGAGCATAGATTTCCAGTTGATCAACGAAAGCTTTAGCTTCTCGTTCAGGAAACAGCTCAGCTATATTAAAAGAAGCAGCAAGCTGATAGGCTTTTGTTAACTGAGTAATTTGCCGCAAATGAGATTCCTCAAATGCTATACCCCAAACAAGCTCACCATTCTTTTCCAGAGAAACTTTAAAAGGTATTTTATGCAACAGATTCATTCGCTCGTAGAAACGATCTTCCGTTGTAAGCGCTTCTACGTAGGCCGCGGTTTCTGAACTATCCGGCCGACGGCAAAGCAACGACTGCTTATGCATTTTCCATTCTATTAAAAGCCGAATATCGGAAGAGGCAAAAATAAAATTTCGATCAAACCCAAAATTATTCTCAATCGATTCTTGCATATCTAAGGGCATGGTATATTCCTAAAATATAAGCCATATTATGCTCTACCCTTAGCACTTGGAAACTGATGGCGGCAAGGCTACTTTT
>Ga0206891_10263_pt1 | contig 13445 bp, 10 predicted proteins | sample Alteio_BWOrgHeat_55_FD_153246 | JGI IMG/M metagenome (GOLD analysis project Ga0206891, IMG submission 153246) | Enriched cells from forest soil in Barre Woods Harvard Forest LTER site, Petersham, Massachusetts, United States - Alteio_BWOrgHeat_Nextera7 ...
GGCGGAGCGGGTGATCGCGGTGGACGCGAGCGAGAAGATGCTGGACGTGGGGCGCGAGCTGGCGACGCGGATTGACGTGCAGAACGTGGAGTTCCGCGCGGGCGACATGGAGGAGCTGCCAGTTGATTCGGAGACGGTGGATGTGGCGTTCTTTTCGCAGTCGCTGCATCACGCGCTGCATCCGGGGCGGGCGTTGGGCGAGGCGGCACGGATTCTGAAGCCGGGCGGGCGCGTGGTGATCCTGGATCTGGCGAAGCATCGTTTTGAAGAGGCCCGGGAACTGTACGCGGACGAGTGGCTGGGGTTTGCGGAGGCGGAGATCGAGTCGATGCTGGAGAAGGCCGGGTTCGCGGGCATCGATGTAGCGGTGGTGGATCGGGATGCCGAGGCGCCGCAGTTTCAGACGCTGCTGGCTACGGCGGAGAAGCCGGCCCAGGATTCGGGCCTCTCGCCGACTGCATCCACTAATATGGGTGCTTCGATATGACAACGCCGTCAAAGAAGGCGCACGAGAACCCAAGGCTCACCGATGCGCAGCGCACCGCCGTACTGAAGGCGCTGGCGGATCCGCGACGGTTTGAGCTGCTGGAGCGGATTGCGAGGCACCGTTGCCCGCTGGGGTGTTCGGAAGCGCTGGCGGAGATGCCGATTTCGGCGGCCACTCTTTCGCACCACATTAAGGAGCTGGAGACGGCGGGCGTGATCGAGGTGCGGCGCGAGGGGAAGTATGCGTTTCTTTCGCTGCGGCCGGGAGTGCTGGAGGCGCTGGCCTCGACGCTGTGCCTTCTTGGGACGGCGGGGTGTCCTCCGCCGGACGCTAAATAAGTCGGTCGATCCGCCGATAAAAAGGTGAGAGATCGTGAATCCAATTCCTGCGCCCGTAATCAATTCGATAGTTGTCGAACTGTCTAAGTGAAGACGTTTCGAGACGGGAGATGAGATGGCAAATCTGAATGGCAAAGTGGCGCTGGTAACGGGAGCTTCAAAGGGCATAGGCGCGGGTATTGCGAAGGAACTGGCAGCGCGCGGCGCGTCGGTTGCAGTGAACTACTCGGGCAGCAAGGCGAACGCGGACAAATTGGTGGCGGAGATCACGGCTGCTGGCGGCAAGGCGATCGCGGTGCAAGCAAACGTGGCTGATGCGGATGCGATTGGGCCGCTGGTGCAGGCGGTGGTGAAGGCGTTTGGGCCGATCGACATTCTGGTGAACAATGCGGGGATCTACGAAGTGGGGCCGTTGGAGCAAATCACACCGGAACACTACCGCAAGATTTTCGATGTGAATGTGCTGGGCCTGCTGCTTACAACAAAGGAAGCCGTGGCACACTTCAATCCCAATGGCGGAAGCATTGTGAACATCAGCTCGGTGGTGGTGGACGGAGTGCCGGGACTGACGGTGTACAGCGCGACCAAGGGAGCGGTGGACACAATTACGTCGTCGCTGGCCAAGGAGCTTGGACCGAAGAAGATCCGGGTGAATTCGCTCAATCCGGGAATGATTGAGACGGAAGGCACGCACGCTGCGGGCTTTATTGGAAGCGATTTCCAGAAGTCGGCAGAGGCGCGGACGCCGCTGGGCAGGATTGGGCAACCGCAGGACGTCGCAACTGCTGCGGCTTTCCTTGCATCCGATGATTCAGGCTGGATCAACGGCCAGGCCATCTACGCCTCCGGTGGATTCACACTATGAGCAAGTTAGAAAGTCCGGGTTTCCGCAGATTTGGGAACGCGAGAGATCCGGGGCAAACGGGCTACTATTTCAAGTTTTGAAGGAGTAACACATGGTGCATCCCATTATTCCGTCCCTTGCTGTGGCGGCAATCGGGTTGATTGGCGCGCGGCTGGGAGACGCACTTCGCCATCCGATCTTCGCGCGTGACTGCAGAAAGAGCCGCAGCCCGGTGGTTTGGAAATATGACGGCGAGGCTTACACGGCAGCCGTTTCCAAACCGCGCAAGACTGCCAAGCGCGTGGTTTCCAGTTCGCCCCGATAAAAGATTTTATAGATACACCGATAGATTTCTATCGCCTCGGAGTGCGCACTGTGGATGCAGCCTGATTCGCAGCGCGCACGTCGAAGGCACCCGAAGCAGATCCCATTCATTAAATCGACCTATCAGTTTTAACGAGAGTGGCGGGCTCGGTGGAACGTGCGGGCGCGGCGCGAGCGTGGCTGAAGATGAGGCCAGGGTCGGTTGTCGCTGAAGCGAGATTTGGCGAGCATCCGCACGACACCGAGAGCGCAGACGCAGGCCAGGGCCAGCACGAAGAAAACGACAAAGCCAAGGAGAAGACCATCCATGGCGCGGTCTCCTTTCCCATCGCGAGATGGCGCTGACAGGATACTGCGGTTTCCAGAGCGGCGTCATGCGGATTGCGACGGCTTCCTGCCTGCGGATAATCCCGAATCGCGGGGAGCAAGCGGCCGGGCGGAAAGGGCGTATTAACGCCCTTCGCGCTCGGCTTCGAGCAATTGGCGCTTGCGCGCGACACCCCAGCGGTAGCCGGTGAGCGCTCCGCCGGCGCCGACGACGCGATGACATGGCACGAGGACTGCTACGCGATTGGTGGCACAGGCACGGGCCACAGCGCGCGTGGCGTTGGGCTGTCCAAGCTCGCGCGCAAGTTGGCTGTAGCTGCGGGTTTGACCGCGGGGGATGGAGCGAAGGGCCTGCCAGACGCGGAGTTGGAAGACTGTCCCGCGCAAGTCGAGGGCGTCGGCGAACTTGCGGCTCTCTGAGAGATCGGTGCCTTCGCGCACGCTGTGCAGAGCGGCTTCGACGTAGCCTGCGAGCGAGGCGTCGGGGTGGAGTTCCGCCTGGGGAAACTCTTCGCGCAGGGTGCCGATCGCCTGCGTCTCACCAGCGGAGAGAGAAAGCCAGCAGATGCCGCGCTCGGTTGCACCGACGATCATCCAGCCGAAGGGCGAGGAGGCTGTTGCGTAGCCGATGCGTTCGCCGCGGCCGCCTGAGGCGAAGCACGCCGGGGTCATGCCAAGTTGGGCGCCTTCGTAGGCGCGGCTGGAGGAGTTGTAGCCGGCGTTGTAGATGGCGTTGGTCACGGAGTCGCCCTTTTTTAGAGCGGAACGGAGGCTGGCGGCGCGAAGAGCGCGTTGATACTGGAGCGGGCTGACACCCATGGCCTGCTTGAAAAGGCGCTGCACGGTAAAGGGGCTGATGCCGGAGATGCGGGCCAGTTCGGCCAGCGGCACGGTGCGATCGGCGTTTGCTTCAAGGTGGGCGCGAGCCTGCTCAACCGGATTGGCGCCGGCGCGGAGGGGCTTGCAGCGCTGGCACGGGCGGAAACCGGCGGCACTGGCCTCAACCACAGTGGCGAAGAAGCGCACGTTCTCGCGCAGGGGACGGCGGCTGGCGCAGTTGGGGCGGCAGAAGACCCCGGTGGTGACAACCGCGTAGAAGAAGGGCGCGGCGGCCTCTCGAGCGACAAGCTGTTTCCAGGCGACCTCGGGATCGAGTTTGGCCGCGGGTACTGCGGGAATCTTCACGAGAGGAACTGAGGGAGCGAGTTGTGCTGTTGCAGTCATGTTTCGATTCTGGCGATTTCGCTGCAAACGCACACTCCGATTCTTGCGGGCAATTCATTTTTTGCAGGCGGGCTTCGCGCTTGTTAGAAGGATGAGCTCAGCCTTGCAAACGCTTCAGCAACACCGCTTCGGCGCGGGCCAGATCTTCTTCCGTGTCGACGCCCACCGTGTCAGAAGGCGCAGGAGCGACGTATATGTCGATTCCGTTTTCGAGCAGGCGCAGTTGTTCGAGCCGCTCAATCTGTTCGAGCCAGCCGGGCGGCAGCGTGGCGAATTGCTCCAAGGCGGCACGGCGGTACGCGTAGATGCCGAGGTGCTTGCGGTAGCCGCCAGAGCCTGTGGAGTCGCGGTCAAAGGGGATGGTGGCGCGGGAGAAGTAGAGGGCCCTGCCGTCTTCGGCCGTCACCACCTTCACGGCATTGGGGTTGGCAATGTCCTCGGGTGGGCAGCGCACAGCCAGGGTGGCGACCTGCACTTCGTCGCGGTCAAAAAGGGCCAGGAGACGCGGGAAGAACGCGGGGGTAAGGGTGGGCTCGTCTCCCTGGATGTTGACGAAGATGTCCGCGTCGATCTGGCGGGCTACCTCGCGCACGCGATCAGATCCGCTGGCGCAATCGGGCGAGGTCATGAGGACGGGGATTTCGCGTTCGCGGCAAAGAGCCGCCACTTCTTCGGAGTCAGTGGCGACGACCACGGGATCCATGAGGCCGCTGTCGTGGGCAGCCCGCCAGACCCATTCGACCATGGGGCGGCCAGCGATGAGGCGCAAGACTTTCCGGTTGAGACGGGTAGAGCCAAGGCGAGCCGGAATAACCCCGACGATCCTTGCGAAGATTGCCATTGAGAGGAGTGTAAAGGAGGACACGACCCGGCCCAGCTTTCGAGCTGGGCCGGGAGCTTTATATAAGGGGGAGCCGCTGGGTACGTCAGATGCGGGCGGTAATGAGAATGGTTGTTCGAATCTCTTTTAGCTAGGTTTCGGACCGGTTCCACGGACCTGAGCACCGACGAAGGGCGGTTTGACCACGCCTTTCCATGCCCCGTATCATCGGAGGAGGTAATTGTCACAAACCCCTCCGGTTGTCCTCCAGGGCGGAGTAGCTCAGATGGTTAGAGCGACGGATTCATAACCCGTAGGTCGACGGTTCGATCCCGTCCTCCGCCACCAATAAAATCAATAGCATAGCGTTTCAATGAACGCGGGTCGCGATGATCTGCGTGCCTTCGGCATTGGATTGAATACTGGTGGCGCGCAAGAGGATCTCGAACGGGCGGGGAGTGCCGCCGGGGCCCTCGATGCTGTGGATGAAGGGCGCGATCGATTCGGGGTTGAAGAGAAGCTCGGCAGCCGCCTCGGTGCCCGCTACGTCCAGCCCCTCGATGACCAAAACGTGGCCTGTGCCGGACAGATTGGGCATAAAGAGGATTAGCGCGTAGGTTTCGTGCGCCGGCTCGTTCCAGTGGCTGGCGTAGGCAGATGCTTCGCCCTTCTCCGGCTTGGCGTTGACAATGGTAGCGCTCTCCATGCCGGCGCCGGGCTCAATGCGGAAGTTCGTTGTCGCATCGAGGAGGCTGGCCCAGGGATTGCTGGTAGGCGAACCGATGAGGATGGCATTCGCGGTCTTGAGGTCGTTCAGGCGAAGATCGCGAGGGAACCGCAGCAAGACGCGCTGAGGATTGTATTGCGGCTGACGCGCCAGCGTGGCCACAATCTGCATGCTGACGAAGTCTGTATATTGCTGCGTGCGCAGATCCTGGTCGGCGTGCTGCTGAATCTCCGCATTGGGAAGATCGAGCGAGACGCCCTTCATGTAGTCGGCCAGCGAGAGGGAGCGGTGCGACATGTCTTCGAGAATGTTGAAGCCGGAGTCCGGCGGAACGATGTAGGTGTTGGCCGTGGGAACGAAGAGGGCATTCCAAAGCTGGCGGGTGGGATCGGAGACGGGGTGCGATTGCAGGACGATCCAGGCCACCAGCCAAGTGGCTGCCACGATTGCGGCGCTGTAGAGGCAGAAGAGAGCGCGGCGCAACCATGGATTGGATCCGAATGCACTCGATAGCGAATGGCGAAGTGCACGGGCACCCGAAGGGCCGTTGAACAGCCCGGACTTCAACGAGGTTGGTTCGTCTGAGGAAAGCGCGAGGCGATCATCGGCATCTGTGGAACCTTCCGCGCTCTCAACGAACTGCGGGATATAGCCGCCCAGCGGAATCTCGATTCTGAGCGATTCGTTCCGGCCTTCGGCGGAAAAATAGTCGGAGAGTCGGCGCCGCAACTGCCGCGCGTAGTTGCGGACGATGTTGTCTTCAACGGAGCGATAGCTTGAAGGACGGTCGAAGACGCGAACGCCGATCTGGTGCTCGGTTATATTCTCGCGGCGGTTTTCGAGCGTCTCGGCGACGATGTACAGAAGGAAGTGGGACAGCAGGCGGCTTCGGGCGAAGTGCCGGCTGCCGGCAACACGTTGCGCCAAGAGCCAGCGAGGATCCTGCTCAAACGATAGAGGCCCGTTGCGCTCCGCAGGGATGGTTTTGATTGCGCTGTCTGTCACGACGGATAATCCCAGGGAGGATCGCCAGCCGGCGGTCGCTCGGGTTGGAAACCTTCTTTCGACAGGTTACCGGCACTTTCTTACTCAGGACATGAATGGCCGGAGAAGATCGTTCGCCGTCCGTTCACACGAAAATCATACTTCATCGTAACTGCGTTGTTTTCCAAAAGATTCCGGCCGCTTTCCCCTTCGTGTATACACCGGCAAAACAAGGGTAAACACTTTTCGGGGCACTCGCGCATCCCCATCATGACAGATGGCAGTCGCCGACTGCCCAGGCTGAGATGAAATCCGCCTGCGGCCCTCCCCTTCCCCTTGGACCGTACATTTTTGGAGGCAAAACCAGATGCTCTGCCATCGAACGTTGGCCAGGCCGTTGCTTGCTGCTTTTCTATTCCCGCTGCTGCTTCTTCCCCCCATATTGCGAGCGCAGATCGACACGGGCGCCATTACGGGCACGGTCGAAGATCCGAGCAGCGCTGCCGTGACGGGGGCGACCGTGACGATTACGAACGACTCCACGAATGTGAGCGCAATAACCAAATCGACTTCGACGGGCACGTACTATTTCGGTGGACTTGTGCCGGGAACCTACTCCATCAAAGTGGCGGCCAGCGGATTTGAAAACTATGTTGTGCACGGCCTTAACGTTCACCTTCAGCAGGTTCTGACGCAAGACGCGCATCTGGCCACCGGAGCGGTAGAACAGAACATAACGGTGACGGCGGCCGCGCCGCTGCTGCAGGCCGAGAATGCCGCCGTGGGCCAGACTATTACCAACCAGGCCGTGGAGGACTTGCCTCTGGTGACCCGGGACTGGGGTTCGCTGGCACAACTTTCTGCTGGTGTAACGACGGCGCCTCCCGGACAGCCGACGGCCGATTCGGGCAGCACCGAGAGCGCTTACTTTTCCGCCGACGGCGGAAACGTGTGGCAGAACGATTTCCGGCTCGACGGAATTAACGACAACATTGAGTTCTATGGCGGGAACTACACGGGGACCAATGCGGCGATTGTGCCCCCGCCCGACGCGGTACAGGAGTTCAAGGTGCAGAGCGGCGACTTCAATGCGGAGTTCGGTCATTCCACGGGGGCCGTGATCAACGCCGAGGTGAAATCCGGCGGCAACAAGATCCATGGCGATGTTTGGGAGTACATCCGCAACGATGCGTTGAACGCCAATTACTTCTTTAACAATGTGAAGGGCGTGGCCAATCCGGTTCCGGAGTATCGCCAAAACCTGTTTGGCGGAACGGTCGGCGGCCCGATCATCAGGGACAAGACATTCTTCTTTTTCGACTACCAGGGCGGGCGGTACGTGCTGCCGGAGCCGGCCGGTGGCGAGACTGTGCCGACTCTGAACATGATCAACAGCGGGTTTAGCAATCTCCAGGACAACATTATCTACAACAGCGGCACGGCAACGGATGCTCTTGGGCGCACCTTCGCGCACGGCACGATTCTTGATCCGGCGACCACGCGGCAGATTCCGGCTACCGGCGTTGACCCGGTCACGGGCCTTGCCGGCACGCCGGGAGGCTGGGTGCGCGATCCGTTTTACGGCTGCTCAGCGGGAGGAGGTTGTCAGAGCTTCGCCGGAAACACCATGACCAGCTTTACTTCGTCGAGCCAGGAGGCGCTGCTGAACATCATTCCGACGTCGCGGCTCGACCAGAATGCGGTGAGCCTGTTGGGAGTCTATCCCAAGCCTCTGTCGTCGGGCCTGACGAACAACTACGCGAGCTACGTGCCCAAGGAAACGAAGAACACCGACACGTACGACATTCGGATCGACGAAAATCTGAATGCGAAGAACATTCTGTTCGGCGTTTACGATCGCAGCCTGTTTTCGGTCTCCGTGCCGTCCAACTTCCCGGGAATCGCCGTGGGCGAAACCGGCGGCCGCAATGACAGCCTACCTGCTTATGCGTGGGCTGTGGGCTATACGCGTATCTTTACGCCGACGCTGAGCAACGAGATGCACGTGGGCATGGTGCACAGCGACAAGTTGCAACAGTCCTTCTACGGAAACACATTCGGAATTCCCGCCCAGTTCGGAATTCAGGGTGTGCAGCAGGTGGCCAACAACGGCGGTCTGCCTCCGATCACGATCAGCGGTCTAACGCATATCGGGGTGGGCAACTACACGCCCACGTTGCAGTACGTGTACAGCGTTGAAGGCGAAGATGCGGTGACCAAGGTGTTCCGCAATCACACCTTCAAAGGCGGTTTCCAGATCGACGATCTCGAGGGGGACATTTCGCAGCCGCCGCAGGGCCGCGGAGATTTCAACTTCAACGGACAGTATACGGACGTCCCGAACAAGAACAGCAGCCTGAATGGCATTGGCGACTTGCTGATCACACCTACTCCGTCGATGGTGGGCGGGGTTGACTACGTAGGCGGCATGAGCAGCTTCTCCGGTTCGAATATTGCCGCTACGGACGACCACCGATGGTACTGGGGAGTGTTCGCTCAGGATGACTGGAAGGTGACGCCGACGCTCACGTTGAACCTTGGCGTGCGCTGGGATTACTTCACGCCATACGCCGAAACCAACGGCCACCAGGCGAACTTTATTCCCACCGGCGGCAACGGGGCGTCGGCCACGTATTACATGTCAAACAAAGGCTGCTCGGTGCCGCGTTCAAGCGCTTTCAACGCGCTGCTCAGCAGCAGCAACATCAACCTGGATTGCGTATCGGGTCTAACGCTGGGCAACGCCCAAGCCACCAATTTTGCGCCGCGCGTTGGGTTTGCGTATCGCTTCCTGCCGAACGTGGTTGTGCGCGGCGGGTTCGGCACCGCTTATGGCTCTCTGGGCAACCTGGGGTACGGCGGGACGCTGGGCACCAACTACCCGTTCGTTTACGTCACCTCAATTCCCTCCCCCGACTCGCAGCATCCCATCCTGCTATCCAACGGCCAAGCGGCCACCATGGAGCAGTCGTTCACGACGCTGAACTTTTCTGATCCGACGATCAACAGCGGCGTGGGGCTGAGTCTCTATGGGCGCCAGTACAACTTTCAAACTCCGTACATTCAGACCGAGAACCTGATCATTCAGGATCAGTTCACCCAACACGATTCGTTCCAGGTGGGCTATGTGGGCACGCAAGGCCGGCATCTCGACAACCTGGGCTATACCAACTCCAATACGGAGATTCTGCCGCCGGGAACGAATCCACAGAACTACATTCCGTATCCCAGCTTCGCGCGCAACTCGACCTATGAGACGACCAACGCGGTCAGCAGCTACAACTCGCTGCAGGCGACTTACGAACATCAGCTGAGTGCTGGTCTTTTTCTGCTGGGCAACTATACGTGGAGCAAATGCCTGACCGATCAGCACACCCAGGCCGGCCAGAATCAGCAGTACCGGGCGGAGTGGCTGCCGGGGTTCGGTATCAGGGGCGATTATGCGCTTTGCGATTCCGATGCTACGAACTTGGTGCACGCGGCCGGATCGTACGCGCTGCCCTTCGGCCGCGGGCAAACGTTCATGAACAACAGCAGCCGTGCCGTTGATGCTGTACTAGGAGGCTGGAATGTCAACTTCATTTACAGCTTCGAAAGCGGCCAGCCGTTTACGGTGACCTGCCCGGTAGCAACGACCGCCGACTTTGGGTGCTTTGCCAACACGGTCTCCGGGCAGGGTCTGTACGGCGGGCCGCACAACTACACGCAGTGGCTCAACCCAGCCGCATTCGCGGAGCCGCCCGCGGCCACCGCCATCGGTCAGGCCGATTTCACATCGTTGGGTGGCGGCCAGATGCAGGTACGCGGACCGCGCTTCGACAACCTTGATTCTTCGGTGCTGAAGAACTTTACGATTCACGAGTCTCTGAAGTTGCAATTCCGGGCGGAAGCATTCAATACAACTAACACGCCGCCGTTTGCACAGCCGGGACAGTTGAACTTCACTACTGCAAAGTTCAGTAACATTTCGAGCACGAAAAACAGTAATGGAAACTTCGGAGCTCGCACCCTTCAGTTTGCCCTGAAGCTGTTCTACTGAAGCTGGCCTTACTGGCCTCCGCCCGCGTGGCTTGTAGCCCGCGGGCGTCTTTTTCGGTCGGCGCCGGGCGTTTCGCGCATCATGAGTTCCTACCATAGACAAATGAAGAACAACATCCGAGTACCATTTTCTCTCCGGCCGTTTTTTGAGTCTCTGCCGATGGTTCTTTGCGCACTTTCTGTTATGGGGATAGCTCAGTCTTCCCAAGTCAGCCCAGTCGATTCCAGCAAGCCGGACCTCGTACTACAAGGCGATGTTCACGACACGCAACACCAGACATACTTTGAGATTCCCTTCGACGTGCCTCCAGGCGTTCATCGGCTGAGCGTCGACTTCACCTATACAGGCCGCGAGCAACACACGACACTCGACCTCGGAATCGCCGACCCGTATCGCTTTCGCGGCAACAGCGGCGGGAACAAGGCTCATTTCACGATTGCCGAAACCGATGCGACGCCGTCGTATCTTCCTGGACCTATTCCGGCTGGCGAATGGAAGATTCTGGTGTCCGTGCCCAACATTCGCGGTCGGGAGACAAGCCACTACCGCGCCGAGGTTCGCTTCAATTCGACCTTGGAATATCAGTCTTTTGCGCTAACCCCACTGGAAACTGGAACGCGCTGGTATCGCGGCGACCTGCATATGCACACAGCCCACAGCGACGGCAGTTGCGCGAGTCAAAGCGGCAAGCGGGTTCCCTGTCCTGTCTTTCTCACCGTGCAGGCGGCCGCCCAGCGCGGCCTGGACTTCATCGCCATTTCGGATCACAACGCCGATTCGCAATACAATGCGCTGCGCGAGTTACAGCCTTACTTCGACAAAGTTCTCCTGATTCCCGGGCGTGAGGTGACGACCTTCTGGGGACACTTCAACATCTTTGGGATCACGCAATTTGTCGACTACCGCGTTCAGCCCGATGGCCGCACGCTGAACAACGTTCTGCACGATGTAGGATCGCTCGGAGGCATCGCGTCGATCAATCATGCCGATGCGCCGACTGGCGAACGATGCATGGGCTGCGGCTGGACGCCGACCGGTCCCGTGGATATACACCTCTTCACAGGGTTCGAGGTAGTGAATGGTGGGGCCGGCATGCTGGTCAGCGCCGATGCATGGGATAAGCAGCTAGCGGCCGGCAATCGACTGAGCGCGCTAGGTGGCAGCGACAACCACAATGCTCTGATTCCGGCGGATAAGACGGCGGCAATCGGGCGGCCCACCACGGTTGTTGAGGCCAGCGAACTATCGGTTCGAGGGATCCTGGACGGAATCCGCCGCGGCCGCACATTCATCGATCTGACCGTCTCGCACGACAAGGTGATCGATCTCGATGCGAGCAGCGGTAACAACCATGCGCGCATGGGCGGCAATCTTGCCGTTTCCAACGGCGCACCGGTCCAACTGCGAATTCACGTGGCCGCCTGCGATGGCGATATGCTGCATCTCCTGGTTGATGGACGGGAGGTGACGACGATTGCGCCGGTTGCCATTTCTTCTGCGGACGCTACGATCAACGGGAATTGGTCCGGAGATGGAGGCCGTCACTGGCTGCGTGCCGAAGTGCGCGATGCGCGGAATGAGTTGGTGCTCGTCAGCAGCCCGATCTACGTCAACTTCCCTGGCCCATAGCATAGGCAGAGAACAGCACAGTGTGCGGAGGCAGCGCTCATTCCTGCCTGCGCGCGACCATCTCAAACGAGAATTTGAGCTCGTCCTTCAGCTTCAACGCGCCGCCCGCGACCGAGATCGGTTTTATCTGGTAGTCAGATTGTTTGAGATTGAATTCGCCAGAGGCGCGCAGCATGTCCCCCATGCTGAGGATGCGGACGGACAACGGCTCTGCGCGCGTCGCGCCATGAAGGCTGAGAGCGCCGTCAATGGTAGCTGCGAATAATGCGGCATCGATTTTGCTGACCGAAGCGCGGGATGCTTCATAGGTAATTTCCGGGTAGCGGCCAACTTCGAGGATTTCGTCCTTCATCAGCCGTTCCATCTCGCGCCGGTCTTTGTCGCTGAGGTCGTCTTGCACGAACAGGGATGCGGACTGGACGGCGAGACGAAATTTGCCGGCCTGGCATGTCTCGGGATCGAACTCGACTTCTCCATGGAACGTGCGAATGCCGATGGTGGGATTGTGCCCCATCATGGAGAGCATTCCGGTGGCGAAGGCCTGAACGGTGAACCTGCTTGTCCGGGGATCGATAGTGAACACCGGGCAAGCACCCGTAGCCAGCGGGGAAGCATTTCCCGCCACTGATTTGTTGTTATCCACTGAAGGCACCCGTCGCGCTACATGGCCCGGAGTTTGAAGTAGCGTTCCACGTCGGGCATAACGGCCGACGCGAGATTGCCGACGCCGAGTTGCGACATGTAGCGCCTGATGACGGGGTTGGAGAGAATCAGCCCGGCACCAAAGACCATGAGCGCCACGCCGCCCAGCATGTAGAGCGTGTCCCTGCCTTCTGCCGATCCGTTTGCGGATGATCCGAGCATGTCGATCGCCATGATCTTTCTCCTTTGCGTTGGAAATGCGGTTAGATTTGCTCGCCAGAGAGAATCTGCTTCACGAGCAAGTCGATTTTGTTGACGGCGCCGTCGACCGCCGACTCGACGGGGTCACTCAATCCCATGTGCCCTTCTTCGGGACCGAGGGTCAGAGGTTCGCAGCCCACAAGAATGATCCGCCGCGTGGTGCCGATCATTGCTCTCGCCATTCGCAGGACGTTCATGGGATTCATGGCGTGGGGCTGCACGAAATCGGAGGAACCTTCAGACAGATTTTCGAGATCGGGTTCGATGACGGTGACGGTACCGGGCGGCTGTCCATGCGGGTATGCATCGACGAGGATGGTGGTGGCGTACCCATCCTGCAGAGCGTAGGCAAGGTCGAAGCCGCGGATGCCGAAGTCCACCACCCGCACGGCCTCTCGTTGCGGACGAGCCAGCAGGCGTCGCGCGACTTCAACGCCGAATCCATCGTCGCCCAGAAAGATGTTTCCGATGCCCGCAATGAGGACGGCGGCCTGAACAGGCGCGCATCGATTTACTGAGGCGCTGACGGGTACAGCCTGGTCGACGAGCGGCTCAATTTCCGCAGGCGTGAAAAAAAAGCGGTGACCGGGTTGGCGGAGCATGCCCAGGTCGCGGCCGGGGTCGATTTCGAGCACAACGCAAACGTGCTTGGCGTTTTCGTAGTCTTCTTCAATGCATTCGACGATTGCGGTCTGTCCGCGCAACGCAAGGTCGAGAATGTCGCCGCCCTCTTTGGGAGCGAGCCGCACACGACTGCCGGGACGCACCGTGACGCCGTCAATCTCGATTTGATCGAGTG
>Ga0206891_10264_pt1 | contig 13417 bp, 17 predicted proteins | sample Alteio_BWOrgHeat_55_FD_153246 | JGI IMG/M metagenome (GOLD analysis project Ga0206891, IMG submission 153246) | Enriched cells from forest soil in Barre Woods Harvard Forest LTER site, Petersham, Massachusetts, United States - Alteio_BWOrgHeat_Nextera7 ...
GCAAAATCCACAGGTACAATTTGCAATTGATTACTTTACTGCACGCGTTGTGGAAAACATCGCCAAAATGACGGCTGTGCTGGGCGGGATGGATGCCTTGGTTTTCACGGGCGGCATTGGTGAAAATGATCAGGCATTACGCAATGCAGTAACATCTCAATTAAGCTTTTTATCAAAATTTGAAGTTTTGGTTATTCCTGCAAATGAAGAGGCCTTAATCGCAGAAACTACGTTATCTTATTTGTAATTTTAGCCAAATTTCCACTTAAAAAACCACTTAAACTAGCTGGACTTCATTAGGCAAATACGGCGTGTGTGTGCTGGAAGCAGGCACAACTATGCAATTAGATAATAAAATTGCTCAATTAAAAGGTATGGAAAGATCAGAGCTGATAGCAGAATGGTCTCAAATATGCGGTGGTGATCCACCCGAATTTCTCAGTGACGATCTACTTATTAGAATATTGGCTTAAAAGCCTCCTTGGTAATTTAGTCTTCGATAGCAACAATAAGCGGCTTTATTCCTTGAGCACTCGAAGGCACGGAAAGAAATATCATTATTATAAATCAGACAAATTGTTACGAATATCAATGAGCAAATTGGATGCATTGATTTTAAATTGCCTCAAAGCACAGATTAAAAAATTAAATTCTTTTGACAGTGATAAAGTCCTGGAAATTCTAAATTCCGATGATCTAATAAAGAAATCTGTCGTTGTTAAACAACATATTGAGAAGATTATCATTTATGATGATCAAATTGTGATGAATTTACATGGCCATGCTAAGTCTATAATCATTGATTACCATATTGCGGGGCACGGACGTCATTCAGCCTTACTTGAACCGAATAGTTCAATTGAAGCATCTCAAAGTCAAAAGTGGTCGATTATAAGGTCATATTTACAAGGCTTGATTTGGCAGGAAGAGCTGCTTGAGCCTCCTGGCAAACCGATAAGTGCAATTGCTGCAGAATATAACAAGAGCGCCCCCCATGTGCTGCGCTTGATAAATTTTAGTTTTATGGCACCCGCCCTTGTCGGCAAGATTCTTAGAGGAGACATCCTATCTCGCGTCACTCTTCAAAATTTAATTTTTGGCTGGCCAATTGATTGGAACGAGCAAAGCAGCCGATTTGAGCGTTTAATGCATCATCATCATTTTTGATGATAAAATTTTCCAACAGTCATTGCCATAGTCTTAACTGATAGCCACATTTGATCGGCATTACGCATCGGTAACTAGTTAAGGAAAGTCTGCCTAAATAACTAATCTAAGTAACGGGGAAGAAAATGGAAATCAAAAAGAACGGCACACAGGCGTCGGTTAAAGGCCCAGCAGATTGGTTCACAGGTACAGTACGGATCGATCCGCTATTAAACACGCCTGCGCCAGCACGCGTGCAAGGCGCGTATGTAACATTTGAGCCAAGTGCCCGCACCGCATGGCATACGCATCCTCTGGGGCAAAGTTTAATTGTAACTTCTGGTGTTGGGTTGGTGCAGCGTGAAGGCGGACCAATTGAAGAGATCAAACCTGGCGATGTGGTATGGTTTGCGCCCAATGAAAAACATTGGCACGGCGCTAGCGCAACGAAGGCGATGACGCATATTGCCATTCAGGAAGCATTGGATGGCAAAGTAGTCGATTGGATGGAACACGTCACCGATGCGCAGTATCAGCCAAAAGGATAAAACAAGGGGAAGCACATGACCAAACACACACCAACACAAGTCATCGTCGTTATTGGAGCCGGATCAATCGGTCAGGCGATTGCACGGCGGGTTAGTGCCGGGAAACACATCGTGCTCGCGGATTTGCGTCAAGAAAACGCCGATGCAGCGGCCAAGACATTGAGCGAGGCGGGTTTCAGCGTTAGCACCACAAAGGTTGACGTATCATCCCGCACTTCCGTTCAGGAGCTAGTAAAAACCACAACGTCCGTAGGCGAAGTTTTCGGCGTTATTCATGCCGCTGGCGTTTCACCTTCACAGACAACCCCTGAAATTATTTTAAAGGTTGATCTGTATGGTACCGCACTTGTGCTAGAAGAATTTGGCAATGTAATTGCACGAGGTGGTTCTGGTATTGTGATTGCATCGCAATCCGGTCACCGGCTGCCACCCCTCTCTACCGAACAGAATGCGTTACTTGCGACAACGCCAGCCGAAGAATTGTTAGCGTTGCCGATGCTGCAATCAGATCAAGTCAAAGATAGTTTGCATGCCTATCAGATTTCAAAACGCGGAAATTCACTTCGTGTGATGGCCGAAGCCGTGCGCTGGGGCGAACGCGGCGCACGCATCAACACAATTAGCCCCGGCATTATCATGACACCACTTGCCAAAGATGAACTGAGCGGCCCGCGCGGTGCGGGTTACCGCCGCATGCTTGATATATCTGCTGCTGGACGAGCAGGCACGCCAGATGAGGTTGGTGTCGTCGGTGCATTATTGATGGGTTCTGATGGTGCGTTTATCACTGGTAGCGACTTCCTCATGGATGGCGGCGTAACGGCAGCCTATTGGTTCGGCGAACTCGCTCCGAAGTGATAGCTTCATCTGCAATGGCACAGTACACCCGTAAACTAATTTAGTAGCTGACAGGAGAATGTTATGAGCACAGCAATCAATAATTTAAGAACTGCTTTTGAGAAAGCGATGGCAATTCGGCCAAAGGTTGGTGGTTTTCCATATTTAGCTGAAACGTTACGTCGCGCGGGCGTTACTCGCAATTTTTGGCAGCTTCCATCTGCACAAAGTCTTTATCTGACAACAGAAGGCACGGTTGTGCAGCAAGGCACGCCGCTACTAACTGGTATGGCAGATGTGCCGCCATTTAATGAGGCTGCATTAATTACCGCGCTTCGCACAGATCAAGCGGGCGAAAGCACATTTCTCCAATTCTTGGAAGCAAGCTGGAAAGCTGGCGTCATTAGTTACGATGTGGATTTTGTTGCACGAACCTGCACATACTATGGAGCCAATGGTGAAAACTATGTTGAGGCATACCCTGCGGTTGAAATAGAATGACTTCAGCACGAGCCCTGATCAGTTCCGGTAATTCCCTGTTTGATGGAAATTCATTACCTGTTCTGCATAAAAAAATTCCCTGTTATTTTTCATATAATTTTAGCTGAAAATCTCGTAACTCTGCGAAATAGCGACAGAAAATCGCTCTGAACCGCCCACCCAAGTAGGCCAAAATCATTCAAATTCCCTGTATATTCCCTGATAAACAGGGAACTGACACCAAAGAATGGTTCGCGATAGACTGCCCTCACCGCCATTTGGTCTGCGATGCAGAGAAGCATATCAATATATAATTATTTATTTAGGTTGTATTATTTTGAGGGACTCTTCACGCAACGGGACGCCCCTTCCTCATCTCTAGATTTCTGATACAGATGTACCTCGCGCTGATGAAGGTAGATGGTCGGAATGCTTATGATCTCTCCCGGCTGCCAACCATCCCCCAGAGGAAATTTATTGGAGATAATAAGCGTCCCTTCCTGAGTTTCCTGGTGCAATTTTTTACCGAGCGCGGTCAATACGGCGGGGATCAAATACATGATTACGACATCCGCTTCGGCAAAGTCATAGGATAGAAAATTCATTTGCCGGTATTCCAAATTGGCAAGATGCTGTTTCCGTTTCTGCCAGTTCGCCCACATGATAGAATGTTTTGCGATTTCAATGCCAATGACACGTGCTTGCGGCATCGCTTGCGCAATTTCACGCGTGAAGCGGCCATTGCCAGACCCAACGTCGACGATGGTATAGGAGGTGAGCGCGCGCGTTTTCAAATCTTCCTGCAAAATCGCAATGACTCTTTTACGTATCGTGGGCGCCGTTTGGATATTCGGAATACCGCGGTGACAAAAAACGTAATAGCTATAAATAATCAGCCAAAACATCGCGTGCCAAAACAGTATTTTGTTAAGGATATCCATATTAACCGTCACGCAGTGGTTATCGCAGGCGCTAGCCATGCTGAGAAATTGAAATACGCCATCATAAAAAAAGTTTTAATCGTATTCATGCGCCAAGCAAGTAGCAAAAAAATTTCTATCAAGGATTTTATTGCCAATTCGTAAAATACCATAGGAAATAGCATGGTATATTCATTTTTTATCCTATGAAAAGATAACATGACATTTCATATTGGCACATCGGGCTGGAGTTACCGCGCATGGCAGGGTGAGTTTTATCCCAAAGGGATGCCTTCCATCCAATGGCTCAGTTTTTATGCACAGCACTTTGAAACGGTAGAGCTGAACAGCAGTTTTTATCATACGCCCAGCCCAGCGCAGTTAAAGAAATGGGAAAATACTGTGCCGGAACGTTTTATTTTTTCCGTCAAAGCAGCGCGCGATATCACGCATCGCAAAAAATTAAAAGATTCTGCACAGGCGGTGCCTGAGTTAATGGAAGTACTGCAAGTACAAACCAAGGGTGGACCTGTTATTTTTCAATTGCCGCCGAATTTTGATAAGGATCTGGAACGGTTAGAAGATTTTCTGCGCGCGCTACCGGATGGGCGGCATTACGCCATGGAATTTCGCGATCCTGACTGGCATGATGAATCGGTTTATGAACTTTTGCGGCAATATGGCGTGGCGTTTTGCTGTTTTGAAAAGGGTAATTTGCATTCTCCACGCCTTGCCACGACAGATTTTATTTATGTGCGGCTGCATGGGCGGGAGGCAGGTTATGAAGGCAATTATAGTGATGCTGTGCTGCGCGACTGGTATGGCTGGCTGCAAGATCAAAATAAAACTGCCTATATTTATTTTGATAATACTGCAGAAAAAATTTATGCTGTAGAAAATGCACTCACTTTGCGGGCAATGGCTGCGGCTAAATAAGTCTTATCAAATTTTTATTTTAAATCTGTTTCTTTCCCACAGATTACCGCGCGATTCATGAGAATAATGAAAACTTCTCCAGAGGAATCATCATGAAGGAAAAAAAGAATGCCATCCTCGTCGTGGACGATGAGGCAGAAATTCGCAGGATTCTAAGCATTTTTTTGGATGCCGCCGATTTCAAGGTGGCTGAAAGTGAAAATGCCAAGCAAGGTATCCGCATGATGGCTTCCATGAAACCGGATTTGGTGATTTTGGATCTAGGGCTACCGGATATGGATGGCAAAGACGTCATCAAAACTGTGCGGGAGTGGACACAGGTGCCCATTATTATACTCAGCGTGCGTTCAGAGGATGACGAAATTGTTGCCGCATTAAATCTGGGTGCGGATGATTATATGACAAAACCATTTGATACAGAAGTTTTATTGGCTCGCATCTATGCCAATCTACGCAAACGTGCGGTGCGTGAGACGGGCGAAATCGTGGCCACAAATGGGCCTATTCGCATGGATCTGGTACGACACGAAGTATTTATTGGTGATAAAAAAATTGCCTTCACGCCGAAAGAGTATGATTTGTTGCATTACTTTTTGATTAACCGTGGCCGGATGCTAACGCACAAACAGATTTTGAAGCATGTGTGGGGGTCGGCCCATGTTGAGGACACGCAATATTTGCGCGTTTATATTGCCCAAGTGCGCGATAAGCTCGGGAAAATATCGGGCTTAAACAAATTAATTGTCGCTGAGTCTGGCATCGGTTACCGTATGGACATTATGGGAGAGCTCCCCGACGTTGATGATCATTAAATTTTATGATTTTTTAATCAGGTCCTTTCTGCTCCCTATCGCTTCTCTACGCGCATGAGAAGTAAAATCACAATTCACCCTATCCAAGGAAAATATCATGAAGAAATTGCATCTTATCGTCATTGCATTGACCACCCTCTCATTATCTGCCTGCGGCACATCTACCTCCGACCGAACGCTCAGCGGTGCAGGAATCGGTGCGGGAACAGGCGCAGTTGGTGCGGCGGTACTTGGCGCAAATCCGGTTGCAGGCGCGCTCGTTGGCGGCGTGGTTGGCGGTGCAACTGGCGGCCTAACTAGCAAAAAAGATATTAATTTAGGTGAACCTGCCTGGAGATAAAATTTTTGCTGATTTTTAATCATACATAAAAAACAGGGGAGCTTTTACTCCCCTGTTTTATTTTATATATTTAATTTTGAAGTATTATTCATCAGACAATTTGATTAGCACTTCATTATGACGGCTCCATGGTGAGGATGCGGGCGAATCATAAAATGCGTACGCAGGTACATCTACCGCATGCAACGCATTGTTATTGATATATTCTTTCAGCGTATCTTCATTGCTTTGGATATTTTCATTCGACCAGCGGCCGGAATAACTGATCGCAACCACTTTCATGGGATTGGTTTCCAGAATGCGGACATTCTGATCTTGCGGCTGTGGTGCACTGGCGCGCGTAAATTCTACCGGCAGGAAGAACCGCACTACCCATTTGTGATTGTCCACGGTGCGCGCATCGGTCATGCCATGAATGCTGTGGAAAACGGCGAATTGCATCACGGGTTCCGTCATAGCAATTTTCTCACCTGTGCTATTCGCACCCTGGAAATAGCTGTTGAGTGCTTCATAGCCGTTTTTCATCGCAGTTTCACGATCACCATTTTCGGTGATTTCCGCTACTAGCAAAGATTGATAGTTCCGGGTTTCAATATTTCCTTCACCTTGCACAATCGTGTAGGTCGGGTTGGTGTAGTGAGTCTGCGTATAATACGCAGATGGTTCCATGGCGCAGGCGGTAAGCGCGGTGGCCAGGCCCAGCGCAAGCATATATTTTGTTGAACGCATGTAAAAACTCCATCAGTTGGTTGTAAGAATGCAAACCTATCACTGGCCATGTTAAGTTTCAGTGGCACAAATATCAGTGGCTATAAAGAAATGATAAGCGAGATTATTTATCAAAAAATGATCAAATCCTGTTCATATCGCATCGCGGTTTAATCATACAGCTGTCAGCTTAAGAAGTGTCTCCATCCGGAGATTCATCATCACGCAAGGAGCTCGCGCATGTTAAATTGGGTCATTACTTTTTTCGTTCTGGCAGTTTTGGCTGCTCTGCTTGGCTTTGGCGGCCTGGCAGGTCAATTCGCTGAAATTGCGAAATTTCTGGCGGTATTATTTGTGGTCATTTTCGTTATCAGCCTGGTCTATCATATGATAACGGGACGCCGCATGCCCTCGCCGCCCGCACTATAAAAAATAACGCCAACTTTGAGAAACTAAAAAGGGGGCAAAATGCCCCCTTTATTTTTATAAGTGAGATAAATTATCGGGATCGTTTGCTTTGAAAGCCGGCCAAAAATGCATCAATCAGGTGGTTGGCCTTTGCTATCAATGGGTTTTCTACCATAACAATCTGCTTTGAAATATCCTTGATCCTGCGGATGGCATAAGCAGTGACTAGGCACATCACAACCATTAAAAGGATTAAAAAAATTCCCAGTGTGATCATCGCAGTATGCATATCTAATCCCTGCTCCATCAACAGATGGAACGCCAGATATACCAAGCCTATGATGAACAGGCTTGCAAGAAATGCAATGGTTAGACTAAGACATAATACAGTCCCAACCTCTGCCAACAGTTGCCGAAATAGCCAACTATTGGCAGAGGCGGATTGACGTAAAGCCAACAATGCGGCGAGTTTGCTTAACATGTGAATATTCCCGCCTTTATGTTGTCTTAGCGCCGTACCAATAGACCAACCAAAAATCCAACGCCGAGGGCAACAAGGCTAGACTGTACGGGTCTGCTGCGGATTTCTGAAGTCAGCTCATCGCTAACCTTATAAAATCTGTCTTTCGTGTCGCCCACATAGTCATGTACTTTTTGGCCGATGTCATGCGCGATACCTTCGAGGTCGGGCTGGTTGATATCACGGCGAACATTATTTGCCGTTTGACGAACGTCATTACCAATGCGCGATGCGCCAGCTTTAACGTCGGACGCGACAGCGTCCCGAGTGTTGGTTGCGAGCATGTTGGGATTCTCCTTATAAGGTGGGGTTGAAAGATACGAAGCCAATTGCAGGTGCAAAAGTTTTCCTGCAACCACTCTGACAGTCGCTTGAATGGCTGGCGATATGGATCCAAGTTCGTTTATATAAAAAACATATAAGAATTTTTGGATTTTGCAATACCGGCCTTACAATCTAAATTTTAGTTAAGGAATTTATCAGGTTTTTACTTTTGCTCTCTTATCCGCATTTCGCTTCTTTACGCATGCCATGATAATTCACGAGAACATCATAGCAGTGATTGCTATGACCCCCCAACTTCTCAGAGGAGATACCTAATGAAAATCGCAATCGCGTTACTCGCAGGAACGGCGGCTTTGACGCTTCCTTTCTATGCCTTTGCTGCCGATTCCGCTAATGTGGACAGCAGTGTCCAATACAAAGACAATGGCGGCTATAACAGTTCAGCCACCGCAAAGCAAACTGATGCCCAAGGCACTGAAACAACGGTTAAAAATTCAGAAAATGTGGATGTTGACAGCAATGGCAACACCACGAAGCATGTGAAAAAAGAAACCGTCGTCGATCCAAAAGGTTTGGGCAACGAGAAGAAACAAATCAAAGATGTGAAAGTGGAACAAAAATCCAACGGCGGATCTAAGAAAACTGTTGAAACAAAAAGCCTGAACAATGCCGGCACGGACGTGACGACAAAATCGACCACAGATACGAACGTGGATTCCAAAGGCAATGTGACGAAAACAACCGAAAGCAAAAAAACGGTTGATCCAAAAACGGGCTTGTTCAGCTCAAAAACTGCCACATCTAAAACCAAAACCGTCAATGGCCAGGTTGTGGATGAGGAAAAACAATCCCCCAATCCAACAGATAATCAATAATTTTTTTGGATAATGCGAAAAACGCCGGCTTTTGCCGGCGTTTTTTTATGACTGACTGGCCATAAAAACCCCGGCGCTGGGGGGATAGCGCCGGGTTTTATTGTTATGCAAAAAGGCGGTTGTTACGCGGCGCCTTTTTTCACCATATCGCCTTTGTCGCCTGAACAAGCGCTTTCCTTGTTAGAGCCACAAGCGGTTTCTGGCTCTTGTCCATCTTTTTGTGCCATTTTCGTTTGGCCAGCAGGGTTAGCCTGACGATTTTGTGCATTAAAATCAGCAGACGGTTTGTTTGGATTGGACTGGTTCATAATTAACTCCTTGATTAGGTGAAAACATATGAAGGTTTCATATGTCAGCCAAAATTATGTCAGCTTCCACCTCAAATAACGATCCTAGGTGACATCATGTGCCATCAATTTTGTGTAAACTAGCCAGGTAATTTCGGTTTATCCTGAACAGACACAATTCATTATATACTGACTAATTATTTTTATAATCTTTATCCTTACTGGAAACTTATAAAATAGGGAGGTATCTAGCATCGTTACCCAAGTTTAAACCTGACATAAGTTTATTCGGCACGCAGAAACTCTACGTGCCATCACCCTCCAAAGGAGTTTATTATGAATTTCCCCCCTGATACAAAACCTACCAACACAGCTGCTGCGGGCACTCCGGCAACTTCTCCAGTCAATACGCCAAATGCTAATAAGACGAATGCACCACAAAAACCTGCAGAAAAAGATGCCGCTGCTTGTAGCACAGACAAAAAAGATGGTGCTTGTGCAACGGATAAAGCTGATGGCGCGAAAAAGACCGCTGCGTAACAACGCAGTTATACCGACTATCAAATCTAAACAAACTGCTGAGAATCTTGACCTCACCAAGAAGCCATCTTTCTCAGCAGTGGCTTTGACCAAACACTTTCTGAAATGTAATTCTGGGTTTGATTAGGATCCGATAGCTTAAAATAAATTAGATTAAAATAATGGTCCTGCTAAAAAAATTTATTCGCTTGCACCATAGCTATATATCAAACGCTTAAACTGGTGGATGGGGTAGGATTTGAACCTACGTACGCTCACGCGGGCAGATTTACAGTCTGCTGCCATTAACCACTCGGCCACCCATCCAAACTTAAAATACTTCCAACATCAGACCGCTGGCCTCGTCCTAATTTTTGCAGGCTGGGGGGCCTGCGGGCCACCCGTCCGACTTTCCAGCGAGTGCTTTAATGAGCGGGTTTCAGCGCCGGTGTCAAGGTTTTTGGCGTGTTCTTTTTCATGCTCCACGGCACCAGCGGGCTGGGCCCCGTGCGCGGATCATAGGGGCAATAGCCGCCGTAAAACTGGGCCAAATACGCGCGCAGCCCATCGCAATTATAGCCATTGTAGCGCGCAATTAATTCATTGGGCCCGAGCCAGGTGACATCAAAATTGAACCGTTTAAATTTTTCTGTCCCCAGACCGCGGTAATCCACGTCCGCGCGCTCCGGTGTCGGCACAAGTTTTATATGAATTGCCTTGCCGTCCCAGCTGTGCGGCACGCTTACCTGAAACTCGGATATTTCGCTTGCCCGCCAACCCAGAATGCTGTCGAACACTGACGGCAAAGCCTGGGAAATCCCTGCCCCCGCACCGCGCGGCACAAACAATGTTTTTTGCGCGTTGTGATCGGCGCGGTCCGTATAAGCAATGACCTCAATATTCGTCGCGAAATAGCGCGCCACATCTTTTTCAGGCTCTTGGGTCGCGGGCACAGTTTTATGCACCATACGCAAAAACGCTTCTTTTTGCGGCTGTGGTAAGGCCTTCCATTGCCTTACCAAAAGACGATTGTCTGGCCGGTTTGGTGGGCCAAATAACGTCCAGCCATACTGATAGGCGCGCGCCGGGAATAGATACGTCCGCACCGGCGGCACGCACAACAACACGCCAAACCCCAGCGCCGCCACCAACAAGACGGTGAGCATGGTTTTTACCAGCGGTGCTTTGCCTTCTATGCGCAGAGCCAAAAATAAATTCGGCGCAGAAATCATTTTAATGAGAGCCGCAACAAACACCGGCACGATCAACAACAGGCAAAGATCGGCGACATAAGCATAAGGCGCGCTCATATAATATACGATACCCAGCGCCACGCAGTAACCGCTATAAACCAGAGCCATGGTGCCAGCGATGAATAACAATTCGCCGCGCCAAACCAGCGCCAGCCCCAACGCGCCCAATGCAAGAAAAAATAACATCATGCCCTGCAATGGGCCAAAACACGCGAGATAAGCGATCCCCAAAATCCCAGCGATAAGCGGTTCTTTGATGCGCCAGCACAAGCCCGCCAATATTGCCGCCAGCGCGGCGGCAAAAAATATTAAGTATGGCACAATTTGATCGCTCACGTCATCATTGTTGAGAAAATCATGCATAATGCGGCTGAGAATCGAACGGGTCACAAAACCGGGATCTTTATCCCACATCATCATATATTCTTTGCGCGCGGCTTCGTCATGTTTGCTGTAATCGCAGTAATTGTAAACGATGCCGTAATCATTCTGCGTCTTGGTAAAAACGTACAAATCATCGTCCCAAATCCCATATTTGTTCGGCATGTTGCCTAGCGCGTGATAAGCGGTATGCCAGGTCATGCGCGTGGACAGCGCGAAATGTTTCGCCACGGCCGAGGCGCGCATCACCTGCGGCGCAATCGTCAGTGCAAACGCCAAAAAGAATACACCGCAATAGCGCCGCAAGCTGGGAATCGATAAAAACGCGAACAGAAATACCACGCCCGCCACCAAGGCGCTTGACCGCACCCACATGGCAAAGCCGACGCAAACTGCCGCAGTGATGATAAGTGCAATGGTAATCACGCGGCGTTCAGACAGCGCACAGCGACGCGCCCAAATCAACGCAATCATCGCCATCGCAACTAGCCAACCTTCCCAGAAATACTGAAACGGATAAATCGCATTGTAAGCGAGCACGGGACTGAGGGCATACAGCATCCCCGTCACCGTGGCGGGAATGACCCCCAAACGTAAAAATGTCAAAAACAAAGCAAAAAGCATCAAGCCATCAAGGATGACCTGCAACACGACCGCGCGCAAATAATTATCCGGCAATAAGGAAAACATCTGCCGTGCGCCAGCAAGAATAATGCCATAGCCGGGATCGAGCGACACATAGTTGCAGTATTTATCCTGAAGATTTTTCTCTGTGATAAAATCAGATAGAATGCCTCGGTGCTCATTCATCAACATGCGGTTGAGATCAATTTCGCCCAGTGGCTTTCCTTCTAGCCAGCTTTGCGACATTTCGTGAAAAGTGAAATAATTCGGATGCACTGTTTGCGCAGGCGGCGTTTGGTATAGGTACAAAAGCTGCACCCGCGTTGCAAACCACGGCACAAAGCATAGCGCCAATGCCAAGCCGATCACCCACGGTTGACGTAGGAAAGCCTGAACTTGCTGGCGGCGCGGCTCGGAAATCATCGCAGCAGCTATACTTTTTTCTCCGGGCAGAGTAAATGGCATGGCAATGGCCCGCGCCGGTTCTTCTCCCCAAAAATCATGGCTTTATGGCTGGCACGCCGTGCTGGCGGCCTGGGCTAATCCGGCGCGCATCTGCCACCGGTTATTATTAGGTTTGGACAGCGGCAAGGAATTCCAAGAACGCGCGGTAGCACCTGTTGGGAAACCACGTCCCAAACCGGAATATGCTGAACGCGCGCGGTTTGAAAAAATTCTTGGGAAAAACGCGGTATTTCAAAATATCGCGCTGGAAGTAACGGAGTTAGAGGTGCTGGCCCTGCCGGATCTCGTACGCATGATGCAGGTACGCCCGCGCGCAACGTTCATCATGCTGGACCAAGTGACCGATCCGCAAAACGTGGGGGCGATCATGCGGTCTGCCGCGGCACTCGGCGCAGACGCAATGATTTTGCAAAATCGCCATGCGCCCGAAGCGGCTGGCGCGCTGGCCAAAGCGGCATCGGGGGCGGTTGAATTGCTGCCCATTTGTGAAGTGGTAAATTTATCCCGTGCCTTGGCCGAGTTGGCGGAACATGACTGCCTAGCGCTGGCACTGACGGAAACCGCGCCGCCGATTCATACGATCGATATTCCTACCAAAACTTGTCTGGTTTTGGGTGCGGAAGGTGACGGCTTGCGGCCCTCCGTCCGCGCGGCTTGCGCGCTGGCGGCATCGCTGCCGACACGCCCGGATTTTGGCACGTTAAATGTGGCCAATGCCGCTGCCATTGGATTGTATGAATGCCAGCGCAGAGCGCACGGAATTTAAATTGAAATAAATGGCGATGCGAGGAGGGTTGGTGTGGCGGCTGCGAAGCAGCGCCGTAAATAAATATGGTGCGGCTGAAAGGACTTGAACCTTCACGAGTTGCCCCACTGGAACCTAAATCCAGCGCGTCTACCATTCCGCCACAGCCGCTTGCTTCGTATAAGTAATGGATTTCCTGGCAGAATGGTAGATTTTATTTGCTGCCGCAACCGCTTACCCAATTTTTATATTTGCGGAGAAGGTCCTGCGTCGCGGTGCGCACGCACGTAGTTGTGTATGGCAGGCCAAGTATAACGCGCAACCGCCA
>Ga0206891_10265_pt1 | contig 13360 bp, 13 predicted proteins | sample Alteio_BWOrgHeat_55_FD_153246 | JGI IMG/M metagenome (GOLD analysis project Ga0206891, IMG submission 153246) | Enriched cells from forest soil in Barre Woods Harvard Forest LTER site, Petersham, Massachusetts, United States - Alteio_BWOrgHeat_Nextera7 ...
TAATTTCATACACACGATCAAAGCCGCCAACAACCAAACGTTTTAAATAAAGTTCTGGCGCAATACGTAAATAAAGATCCATGCCGAGTGCATTGTGATGCGTAACAAATGGTTTTGCAATAGCGCCACCGGGAATTGGATGCAACATCGGTGTTTCAACTTCAAGAAATCCATGATCATTAAAAAATGAACGCATTGCAGCGACAATTAATGAACGCTTTTTGAATCGCTCTTTACTATCCGAACACGTAATTAAATCAAGATAACGCTGACGATATTTAATTTCTCTGTCAGCAATGCCATGAAATTTTTCTGGCAATGGATGAAGACATTTACTAAGCAGCGTAAACGCATTTGCTTTTATCGTTATTTCACCCGTTTTTGTCCTGAACGATCGTCCTTGACACCAAATAATATCACCAAGATCAACAAAGTCATTTAAAAAAGAAAAAGCTGATTCTCCAACAATATCTTCACGCACATAAATTTGAATTTTGCCAACAGAATCTTGGACTGTCAAAAATGCTGCCTTGCCATGCTTTCGTGATGTTAGAATACGACCAACAATCTGATACTCACGCGATTCTTTTTCATCAACAAATTCATCAATAACATCGCTACTCGTTGCATTCGTTGGTTTATGTCCTGGCCATGGATCAAGGCCAAGTTCATATATTTTTTTAACTTTAGCAACGCGGACTTGATATTGTTCTTCAGGAGACTCATGCTGATTATTTTTCAATTCCATTACAGATATCCTACGTAATAAAAATTATAAACTCTGTTCTTATTAGTATAGGATATCTGTCTTTTTTTGTAACTACTCAATCACTGCGCGGTAGTTCTCTTCCACCATATCCCAATTAATCACATGCCACCATGCATTAATATAATCAGGACGCTTATTGTGGTATTTCAAATAATAAGCATGCTCCCACACATCAAGACCAAAAATAGGCGTCATATTATATAATAATGGCGAATCTTGATTTGGCAGCGCAGTTACAATCAATTCACCATTATTATCAACAGAAAGCCATGACCAACCGCTACCAAACACTGTTTTTGCACGTTCATTAAACAATGATTGAAACGCCTCAAAACTACCAAATGTTTTGTTTATCGCATCAGCAAGCAATCCATTCGGTTTTCCGCCACCATTTTTTTTCATCAATTGCCAAAAAAGTGAATGATTATAATGTCCACCAGCATTATTACGAATCGTCGCTCTAATGTCCTCTGGCACTGCTGGCAAATCAAGTAAAAGCGCTTCAATACCCGTTGTATCAAATTCAGGAAAACGCTCTAATGCTTCATTTGTTTTATCAACGTATGCTTGATGGTGTTTTGTATAATGAATCTCCATTGTTTGTGCATCGATATATGGCTCAAGCGCATCATACGCGTAAGGCAAATGGGGTAAAACAAATTTCATAATACAGTACCTCCTTTTGTAATAAAAACTTTTTATCCTCTGTAAAAGAGTTTATCACCTTTACGCGCCATTTGAAGTTGCTCACGCGCAATTTTTTCTTTATAAAAATCATTTGTCTCCCACTGCATAATATCAGATGTTAATCCATCAATTTCTGTTTGTAGTTGATCAACAGTTTGCTGCAACAGTACAAGCACTTTGTTCTGTTCATGCACTACCTGCAATCCATTCTTTCCGAACAAATACATATACCCAAATGCCACCATCTCAACAACCAAAATACCACGAACAATCATCTGTTTTAATTTCATGCATTATCCTTTTTTTATCGCGCCCTATACCACGCATCAATTGCGATATTATATTGACTTACCTGATGCTTTTACTGCTTTACTAAAGAAAAAGGAGCTCATATGAAAAATATAAAAATCATTACAACATCGCTTGTTATAATGCTCTGTATAACAAATAGCTCAATCAAAAATGAAACAAAAGATCCTGAAACCATAACGTCCGCTCCCACACCTACTCCAGAAGAAAGTTTTGATGAAATAGTTTTTAACTGGTCACGCACACTCGCACAAGCAATGGATATTGCGCATAAAAAACATTACAAAATCAATGACGTTAAAGAAAGTATGATTAAAGCTATTGATGGATTTGTCAGCACCCTTGATGCCCACTCAGGTTTATTAGACCCAAAATCATACACTGAAATGCTTAAAATGACATCCGGTGAATTTTTTGGCATCGGTATTGTTATTGATAACATGAGAAAAAAAAAAGGATAAACATCTTACTATTGTTGATACTATTCCGGATGGACCAGCCGATAAAGCAGGTATTTTACCCATGGATAAAATAGTTGAAGTAAATGGTAATATCTTAGAAGGTGATGCAACAGAAAAAATTATCGCTCAACTCAAAGGCGAACGTCACTCGAGCGTTAATGTTAAAGTAATGCGCGAAAATAACCCCGATCTTCTTTCTTTTGATATCATTCGCGATGTTGTCAAAGAACAACATTCACTCAGTTTTCACATAAAAAATCATGATATTGCCTACATTTCTTTAAGCATGTTCACTGACATTGCATCAAAACAGATTGCTCAACTTCTTAAAAAATCACACGAACATAACTATAAAGGATTGATTCTTGATTTGCGTAATAATTCAGGCGGTCTTCTTACTGCAGCAATCGACATTGCAAGCCTTTTTTTAAAAAAGGGAAGCTTAATTGCTATAACCAAAGACAAAAATGATCAAGAAACAGAACGATATGTAACAAAAAATGAACCTATTATCAAAAATAATCTTCCAATCTTTATACTTATCAATAATTATACCGCTTCTGCAGCGGAAATTCTTGCCGGGTCTCTTAAAATACATTCTGAGCAATTGGGGGATTATTTAGCATTTTTAGTAGGAACAAAAACATTTGGTAAAGGATCAGTGCAAGAAGTAATCCCTATAGGTAACAATTGCGCACTCAAACTTACGACACATCTTTATTTTTTACCCAATGATACAACCATTCAAGGTACCGGTATTGAACCTGATTTTTTTGTAGAACAAACAACCCCGCCATCGGAGCAAGTACAATGGTTTATAAAACACTACGGCCGCGAAGAAGCATTAGAAAACTACATAAAAGTCGCTCCAAAAAACTGACAATAAAGACGAGCTAAAAAAGGAGCAAAAAAAAATCAACAAATCGCCGTTATGATCGCGCAAAAGAAATGCTGCAAAAAGATCATCAATTACACGAATGCATAACACTGATTCACATTCTTAACACGGCAAAAACATACACACCACATCTTGTTAAAACACGCGCTGATGCTTGCCAATATCTTAAGAAGAATTTTATTAGTAGTGACACGCTTGAAATTGAAGAAGTCAAACTATAAGAGGCCTTCATGAAAAAATATTATATCGTGAATGCAATTTTACTCTTAATCCATTTTTGTAGTTACACAAAAATAATTGAAAGCCCTTATGTCAAAACACTTGTTAATTATCTTCGCCCCAACACACTTGTTGTTTTTGATATTGATAACACACTCGCTCGACCGCCCCATGAAGTTGGCAGCGACCAATGGTTTTGCTATCTCGTTGATCAAAAATTGCATGAGGGGTATGACAAAAAAAACTGCTATTAGTTGTGCACTTCCACTTTGTTATTATGCGCAATTTAACATCCCGCTTGTACCAACGGAACCGTATATACCCATTTTAACACATACACTGAAAAAACGATAACATTTACACCATGGCTCTTACATCACGCGGTTTTTATATGGCAGAAAGAACTAACGAGCAACTGAATAATATTGGTATGTATTTTAATATGCCCTATAAAAAAGAAGGTGAACTCGTCATACCTGCACCAGAAATGTGTTTTTATAAATATCATACCATTTTCTCTGGCAATAATGACAAAGGTGAAGCGTTATTTACCTTTCTTGATATGATCAACTATCACCCCGATTGTATTATATTTTTGGATGATAAGCTATACAACGTTGAATCAGTTGAAAAAGCTGCGACCACAAGAGATGTAGCGTATATTGGCATACGTTATTCAGGATGCGATGAATTAGTGAAAAATTTTGATTACAAAAAAGCAGAACAACAATTTCAGGCATTAAAAGAACGTAATGCAATATCACCACAATATTATGATGATAATACTATTGCTTCAAATAAATATTTGTTTCCATTCAATTATATTCTGTATGCTTTTATGAGCTTGTTTATGTAACATGTAAAAAAAGAGAGGATGTAAAAACATTCTCTCTTTTACACAAAAAAATCAAATCAATTATTCTCGAGACGTAAATTGAGCTCTATATTTTTGCGGTATACATTTTCGAGTCACAACATCATAGAAGAACTCTGCTGTAGCAAGTGACGCCGAAACTGCCGCAATAGTCATTGCCGCCCCTACCCCAGGCACTATTCCAGCAATTCTAGCTCTTTTTGATATATCTTTAGTACTTACAAGCCCTATACCCGAACCAGCTACCACTGCAGGAACTGTCCACACTCCAACCAAAAAACCTAAAAATTTTAACTCATCTCCCATATTCTTTTTGCTGGACAACATGAGTGACGTCATTGCAGCAACGGTGCCTATTCCCGCAGAATATTTACCCGCATGAAAAGCGCCCCTAGCAATATCTTTGGCTTTTTTCAAAACAAATCCCGAACCACCTTTCGGCAACTCAGAAGCAAAGCTCATTGCACTACTTACAATAACTAACACTAAAATTGCATTAACAACTGATTGCTTATTCATTCCATTCCCCTTCAATGATGATTTATAGCCTAAAACAAATTATACCACATTAAAAAACTAATCTTTTTTTAACGCTTATAATGTTTATAATATTCAATAACACCAAAAGTATCCAAAAAGAATGCAGCTGTAGAATACCCCGTTGCTGTTATAGCAGAACCAGTACCAAAAAGACACCCAACAACGCGAGCCAACTTACGTGTATTTTCTTGATCACAAAAAAGCCCAATACCTGAACCCACAAACACACTTGGAACTGTCCAAAAAGCAACACATAACGCTGAATCTTGTAATTTTATATTAAGATTTTCTTTGCCCGATAAAGCTATCATCGACGCTGCTGCAACGATACCTATTCCAGCAGAATATTTACCCGCATGCCAAGCACCAGTAAGTACATTTTGTGCCTTTGGAGGTAATGCAGACCATACATCATTCCACGTTTTCGCACAACTCATTGCACTACTTGAAACAAGCAATATCATCATTGCATTGATTATTAATTTGTTCACTGCATACCTTTCGTATTATAAAATATAACCTACACATACAGTATACTCAATTTAACAATTAAAAAAATGGCCCCTTTTACCCATTTCATTCAACTGTCACTGATTTTGCCAAATTCCTCGGCTTATCAATAGGACAACCACGTTCACGCGCAATACAATACATTAAAAATTGCATAACACCCGTCATCACTAATGGCCCCAAAAGTGATGGTAAATGTGACGGTATAACAAAGAAAGTCTCTGCTAAACCACACAACTCTTCTTGCCCTTCATACGCAAATGCAACAATCTTTCCACCACGTGAATGCACCGCATGCGCATTAGAAAGAAGTTTTTGATAAATAAGCGAATCCTGATGAGAAAAAATAAATACAGGAACAGTTTCATCAACTAATGCTAACGATCCATGCTTTAATTCACCTGAAGGATGACATTCTGCAAAAACATACGCAATTTCTTTTAATTTTAATGCACTTTCTAATGCAAACGGATAACTGATATGCTTACCCAAAAACAACATTTTATCATATGTTGCGTATCGTGGAGCAATGTGAAGTTCAATAGACTGGCGATATTTTTCTAAAACAGTTTCCAGTAATTGTGATGCGTCTATCAAATTTGTTTCTGCAACACACATGTCATTCATATCTATTTTGTCTTGTGCAAGCGCAATACGATGCGCCAACCAATACAAAGCCGCAAGTTGCGTTGAAAATGCTTTCGTTGATGCAACAGCAATTTCAACACCAGCATGCGTCAGCAAATAACCACGCGCCTCTCGCACCATGGTGCTTGTAGGACTATTAGACAGCGTTACCGTATAATGCGCAGCGCACAAGTTCACCATATTAAGCGCTTCAAGCGTATCTGCCGTTTCACCCGACTGAGAAATGAAAATATAAAACGTTGTATTACGAGGAAAAAAAGGCATATACCGCAATTCCGATGCAAGATACACGTCTACGGGAACGCCAACAATGCTTTCAAAAAAAAATTGCGCTATACGCGCTGCATGCCACGAAGTACCGCATCCAATAAATGCAATACGCTCAATATTTTTTATATCATCATACGCAATACCAAGCTGATCCCACAACGCAGACTGCAACAACGATAATGCAGTTACCGTTTTTTCAATTGCACCGCGCTGCTCATAAATTTCTTTAAGCATAAAATGTTCATACTGTCCCTTTTCTGTCGCTGAAAAAAGAATATCAGCCGCCTGCATAATAGGAACTATTAGTTCACCACTAAAACTATACACTTGTAATGAACTTTTATGCACATACGCAAAACTATTGTCAGGTAAAAAAAAAACCGATTCAACATCACCAGCAAAAGCGACACTATCTGACGCTATAAACATTTCGTTATTACCAATTCCAACACATAAAGGCGAACGCTTGCGCACTACTAAAAGCATATCAGGATATTGCTCCATCATTATGACAAATGCATAGGATCCATGCAGTTGTTGTACCAACAACTGTATCGACTTATGTAATGTGTTTTTTTTGAGTAACGTCTCAAAAAGATGCGTAATGACTTCTGTATCAGTTGATGACTGAAATACATGACCTAACAATTCTAATTCTTTGCGTAATGCATGATGATTTTCAATAATACCATTATGCACAACGGAAATTGTTTGAGTACAATCAAAATGAGGATGAGAATTTTTTTGAGAACAATCACCGTGCGTTGACCAACGCGTATGGCCAATTCCAAGAAATCCATCAATTGGTTGTTCTTGAATTTGTGCAACTAAATTATTAAGTTGCCCCGATGATTTTGCGTACACAATTTTATTACTAATGGGTTCGAGACAAGCAAAACCGGCAGCATCATACCCCCGGTATTCAAGACGAGCCAGTCCCTGAAAAATAAACTTTTGTGAAAGGCTTTTCCCTATGTAACCAACAACACTACACACAGAAAAACCCCTTTTTTCAAGAACAAGCCCGGATGTATCTTTAAATGAAAATGAATATTAACGTTTTACGAACTGGAACTTAGCACGTGCACCTTTTTGACCATATTTTTTACGCTCTTTTTTACGAGCATCAACAGTCATAAGGCCGTGTTTTTTTAAAAGAGGCTTTGCATTTTCATCAAATTTAACAAATGCGCGAGCAATTCCTAGCTTAACCGCGTCAGCTTGCGCAAATTTTCCACCGCCACAAACATTAACTTCAACATCAAAACTTGCCCCTAAAGGAGAAACTTTTAACGGAGTTGCCGCATTTTCAGCTGAAAATTTAGTGTCAAAATAGTTCATATAATCTTGACCATTCACTCTCATTTGACCATTGCCACGTCGTATCCAAATACGTGCTACTGCAGTTTTGCGACGTCCTACGCCATGAGCAACAGGAGAATTTGCTGAATTAATTATTTCTTTTGCCATATCGCGCTATAACCTTTTGATATGATTGAATGAGTAAATTTTTAACCAATTTATGTACAATTTAGTATAGGGATATAAATAATAATTGTCAAAATCAGTTGATCTAATAACACTTTATTACCACTTTAGACAAACATACTCATAACATCACTAACCCTCAAAAACAGAGCCCTTAATCAAATTGTATAATTATCAAGCCCTGCTTGACCTTCAAATATCTCCTGACACGATAAACAACGCGTGGTATCAGGAAACGATTGTAAGCGCTTTTCCGCTATATTATTACCACAATCAGTGCATTGTCCATAATGACCATCTTCCACTTTTGAAAGCGCACTCACAATACGCCTATATTCTTCAACCTCTGTCCCTTGTAACGACATACGAAGCGCTTCCATAGTAGAAGCAAGCGCTTGATCTCCAGGATCTTGCACCTGTCCATCAGACAATTGTTCTTTTGATAATGCCGTTAATTTTGCTTCTAACTCTCTTTTTCGCTCCAACAATTGATCTTTGATTTTTTGCAAATCACGTTTTTCGCTCACTATTTTTCCTTTTTTTTTGAAAAAACATCTTTAATAACGCGGATGACTCATCCGCGCCTACTCCATCAATAACAGAAAAAGTATCCCCTTTGTATACCGAAATATTAGTAGTGTTGTCAAGTTGAAAACCAAATAAAGGTGAAGAAGCACCATACACCACACCTGCCAAACGACTCAACTTCATAAGCCCCATGCACATAGTACACGGTTCTAACGTAACGTATAACCAACATTCATTTAAGCGCCAATCACCTATTTTTTGACTAGCGCACTCAATAGCCAATGATTCTGCATGAGAACGCTGGGAACAATCACGTTCAACACTGTTGCACGCGCGCGCAATAATCATGCCATTTTTATCAACAACAACCGCTCCTACCGGAACTTCATCCATATCAAAAGCTTTACGCGCTTCTTGCAATGCTTCTTTCATCAATAATTCATCTTTTTCCTTACCAAATACCGTTACGAACATAATATTCCTCACATAGTCGACTTCTTTTTCTTTATCTTTTAGCGTATAATAAAGTATAGCTTAAACTAATTGCACAAGACTAAAAATCTCTCTCACTTTTGAGTAACCCGAGGAAAGGTCAGTACCCTTATGACAAAACAAGTAAAAGAATACGAAGCGCAATCCATACGCATTATGGAAGGCCTTGAGGCTGTTAGAAAAAGACCAGCTATGTATATCGGCTCAACAGGCCCCCAAGGTTTACATCATTTAGTCTATGAAGTTGTCGATAACTCCGTGGATGAATCACTCGCTGGCCACTGTGATACTATTCATGTAACATTGCATGAAAATGGATCATGTTCCGTAGAAGATAACGGACGTGGTATTCCAACTGATATCCATCCCACCGAAAAAGTTTCTGCTGTTGAAGTAGTACTTACCAAACTTCATGCTGGTGGTAAATTTGATAAAGACACGTATAAATTTTCTGGCGGTCTTCATGGTGTAGGTATTTCTGTCGTAAACGCTCTTTCTGAGAAACTTGAAGTTACTGTTTTTCAAAAAGGAAAAATTCATTACCAAGAATATGCATACGGAAAACCAAAAACTAAACTTGCTGTTACTGGCGAAACAACAAAACGTGGTACGCTCGTAACGTTTCAACCAGATCCTGAAATATTTACTGAAACAACTGAATTAAGTTTTGAAACACTCTCATCACGTTTACGTGAACTATCATTTTTAAACAAAAATTTACGCATCACGCTCACTGATGAACGCTCTAACAAAGAAATTGAATTTTATTTTGAAGGCGGTATTGTTTCTTTCGTTGAACATATCAATAAAAAAAAATCACCTATTTTTCCTGAAATTATTTACTGCGAAAGAACGGATGACAAATACATTCTTGAACTAGCATTACAATACAACGATGGCTACGGCGAGCAACTCTTTTCATTCGTAAACAATATCAACACCGTAGAAGGTGGAACGCACGTTTCTGGCCTCAAAGGTGCTCTAACAAAAGTATGCAATAAAAAAGCGCAAGAATTTGGTATCTTAAAAAGCGGTGAAAGTTTTTCAAGTGAAGACGTACGCGAAGGCCTTGTCTGCGTATTGAGCATCAAAGTTCCCGAACCACAGTTTGAAGGCCAAACAAAAACAAAACTTGGTAATAACGAAGTCAAAGGCATCGTTGAATCATGGTTATTCGCATACCTTGATATTTTCTTTGAAGAAAATCCAACACTTGCTAAAAAAATTATCCAGAAATCTGAAATTGCACGTCGCGCACGGGAAGCTGCGCGTAAAGCACGTGAATTAACACGTAGAAAAACAATCTTAGAGGGTATGATTTTACCCGGCAAATTGGCTGACTGTTCAATTGAAGATCCATCACTTACAGAACTATTCATAGTAGAGGGTGACTCTGCGGGTGGTTCAGCTAAACAGGGTCGCGATCGCAGCAATCAAGCAATTTTACCACTTAAAGGTAAAATTCTTAATGTTGAAAAAGCACGTTTAGATAAAATATTATCAAACGATGAAATAAAAGCATTAATTTCTGCTATTGGTAGTGGTATTGGTGCCGAATTTAGTATTGAAAAAGCGCGCTATCACAAAATTATTTTAATGACCGATGCTGACGTTGATGGTTCACACATTAGAACATTGCTTCTCACGTTCTTTTTCAGATATATGCGCCCACTGGTTGACAATGGCTATCTTTACATTGCACAACCGCCACTTTACAAAGCAAAAATTGGCAAAAAAGAGCAATATCTTAAAGATGATTCTGCATTCATTCAATTCCTATTCGATTGGGCACAAGAACAAACAACGCTTATTGTTAATGATAAGGAAATTGAATCAACAATATTATCTAACACTCTTCTTGACGTTCAAGCATACGATAACAAACTAAATGCACTCAGTATTGATTACAAAATATCAGCTGATCAATGCCATGCCCTTATTGCAGCACTTAATAAGCATCCATGGGAAAAAGAGCAAGGCACCGACGTATTACTTAATAACTTAAAGCAATGTTTTCCGGGATACACCGTACAACTTGAACAACCACAAGACATTGTTGACATAGTTGAAGAGCATGATGATTCAATAGGCACTGAAAGACCTATTTTACAACAACATATTTACTTCAAAATGATGAGCAAGCATTGGGATATTTCTCTTGCTTTCTTTTCAGCAGCTGAAGTTAAAAAAACAATACACATGCTTGCAAAACTAGCACTTATACAAAATAATGAATGGCAACTGAAAATTACGAGCAAAGATCGCGTTATTTCAGGAAGAGGAGCAATACAGTTTTTGGATGCTGTTAAAGCTATCAGTAAACCATTCATGAATATTCAACGCTACAAAGGTCTTGGTGAGATGAATCCTGATCAGTTATGGGAAACTGCAATGGATGGCTCTTCTCGCTCATTACTCAAAATTACCATTGAAGATGCGCTTGAAGCTGATCACTGGTTCTCTACGCTCATGGGAGAAGATGTAAAAGGAAGAAAAGAGTACATTGAAGATTTTGGCAAATTTGTTAAAAACCTGGATGTATAAACGATTTCATGAACATTTTTGACACCATTGAACGTTTTACTCAAAAAAATAATCTCATCAATAATAATGATGTCATTATAATCGGGCTCTCCGGAGGGCCCGATTCCGTTTTTTTATTACATTTTTTTATTCACCTACAAAAAAAATATAATCTCACCTTAATTGCTGCTCACCTTAATCATGAATGGCGCCCCGAGGCTGATCAAGAAGAACAACTGTGTCGCGAGCTTGCTCAAAAACTTAATGTTACATTTGTAAGCGAAAAATTATCGTTGCTATCTCACGCCCCCAAATTTAATGGCTCAAAAGAAGAATACGCACGTTCTATGCGACGTTATTTTTTACAAAATGTTGCACAACAATGTAATGCTCACTCTGTTGCTCTTGGTCATCATGCACTCGATCAGCAAGAAACATTTTTTATTCGTTTAATAAGATCCAGTAGCCTCGCCGGTCTTACTGCAATGAAGCCACGCAACAAATTGTACATCCGCCCCCTTTTGGACATTAATAAATCTGATATTTTGACGTGGCTTGATACGCATAATATTGCGTACGCAACTGACTTAAGCAACAATTCTCCTGATTATTTACGCAACAGAATTCGCAACACTGTATTGCCTGCTCTACGCTCCTGCGATAATCGTTTTGATAACAATTTTTTAGCAACGCTTAATCGACTACAACAAGATAACAACTATCTTGAACGTATTACTCGCGAAACATTTGATACCATTTCTACAATTGCTACAATTGTCACAGCTACTGAAACCACCACAACTAATGCTCTTACTAACAAACCCAAACATCTTTTGAATATCCCATCCTTTTTAAACACCGCACCCGAACTTCACCATCGCCTTATTCTTCACTGGCTTATTGCCGAAAATGTCCAATTTACTCCATCAGAAAAGCTTTTTAATGAAATTATACGCTTTTTACAATCACCGCGCGGCAGAACACATGCAATTTATGAGCAATGGTCTATTGTCAAAAAGAAAAATATAGCATTTATTTCAAAGCATTGATTCCAAAATAGAAAAATATTATTATACTAATGTGAAAACTTTTTCCATGATTAAAAATAAAAGGTATTACTATTATGAACACCTTTAAAAAAATAGTATCGATTTTTCTTATAACTTCTTCTCTCTTTCCATATTTCTTACATGGAATGTACGTAAACCTTGGCCCAACAGGAACTAAAATACATCAAATGCGGCAGAAACAAAGAGCTAAAAAGATAAATCTAGAGAAATTAAACACTCCAAATCTTTCTGAAAAACCTATTGAAAAACCGCTTGAGGTGTCCATTGAAGAACCACTTGAGACACCCACTAAAGAACCTCTTGAGATGTCTTTTATAAAAGTCACCATTCCCGATATTATCGCTGAGAATAGCAAATTTCTTAAAAACATGGTCGAAGATCTAGGTGACCAAGTCGAAGATTTAGGTGACCAAAAAATTACCGAATTTGATATTCCCAACACCGATCAAGAAACAGTAAACTTTTTAGCAAAAGTATATGAAACACCGCTTTCTAAAAGCTCAAACTTAGAATCAGAATCAATTAATACATTGGTTAAAGCAATAAATTTGGAAGCCTATTTACTTATGACTCCCAATTCTGAAACAGCACCTCAGTTAAAAACCATCCTCATAAACAAAATAATTCAAGACCAATTAGCAGAAGACCATATCAATTCTATACAAAATTTTAATCTAGATATAACAAAAGAACTGATAAAAGAATTAATAAATCCAACCAAAATTGAGGCTCATTTATTGGAAAAATATCAAGAAGCGTTAAAGAAGCATCCAACACAATTTTCAATGCCTACAAACATTGACGATTCTTCATATACAAACAAAATTTTATTTTTTTAATGATGACAAGGTAATCTATTCTTCATCGCACGACTCTGAAAACACAATCTATACCGTAGATAGAAAAAACCCAGATAATAAAAAATCCTTTAATTTTAAAGGTAATGAAAAAAGAATATTTTGTAATTTTAATGGTTCTTTATGCTTATTTCTTCCCCAACCTTATAGTGCCTTTAAAGTGCTTGATTTAGAAACCCAAACAATAATAAAAAACAACATTAACCTACCTCTAAAA
>Ga0206891_10116_pt3 | contig 13339 bp, 15 predicted proteins | sample Alteio_BWOrgHeat_55_FD_153246 | JGI IMG/M metagenome (GOLD analysis project Ga0206891, IMG submission 153246) | Enriched cells from forest soil in Barre Woods Harvard Forest LTER site, Petersham, Massachusetts, United States - Alteio_BWOrgHeat_Nextera7 ...
CCCATAGAAGAGATCGAGGAACATCTTCTGTCGTCCACCAAAGCTGCATTCGATGACCTTGCCTGGTGGGCAAAGGCTACGATGGCGGCGCGGCTGGCTTGAATCGTATGGGGAATTTCGATGACAGGGCGGGAAGCTCAATATCCCGAACAGCGAACGCTCTGGAGGTGGGGGCTAACGGAGTGGCTTTGAGCCCGAATCCACAGCACGCTATGGCGCCTTCGCATCATCGGGAACATTCTTTTGACGCCCGGGTTTAATATTTGGTTTGAGCGCAACAATCCGCGCGCAGAAATCATAGGCATAGCAGTGGCCGTTTTCTGGCAGGTCGCTCTTCCGGCTGCAAAGGGAAAACATATCACATGACGCTGGTACTCGTGGTGGAAGACGAAGCCCTGACACGCATGGATACCGTGAATATGGTGCGGGCGGCCGGGTACGACGCGCTGGAAGCGGAATGCGGCGAAGAGGCGCTCGAACTGCTCTGCAAAGGCCATCCCATCTCAGTTGTCCTGACGGATATCGAGATGCCGGGGACGGTGGACGGGTTCGAATTGGCTGACTGCGTGCACGAATATTGGCCGGACGTGCGGGTGATCTTCGTTTCAGGGCGGCTCGATGCCCATGACCGCTGGGTGGAGGCTGACGACAAGCTGATTTGCAAGCCTATTGCGCCAGAGCAGATCCAGGCTCTCTTGCAACAGGTAACCGGACCGACATCCTCGGTGCACTAGAGCAGCCTTCCCCACGGCGCCACTTTGTGGGGAGGCGCGCATGGTGGGAGTAGCGTCATCAAGATAAAAGTGTGGCGACATGAAGAGCCTCCTGACCGCATGCATAAACCATTGTGACGGATGGGGTGTTGGGCTTCCGTCCGCCGGGACGTTCTTGTCCAACTGTGGCGATCCCCTATCGGCTTGAAAGCTGCCGATTTGAAAGCCGTTCAGGTGCATCGGCCTCGGGCCGCGCAGCAGCTTGATTCATGGCCGCCGCAATGATCGAATTCGAATATGGGCATGTTGCAACAGTGCAACTTACGGCCGCAGGCTCCGTGGGAAAACAATCCCGCCTGTGAACGGGAGGGTGCAACGGCTTCCGCCGCCATAGTGGCCGTGGAAGCCGGGAAACAGCCTGGTTATTTTATTACTTCGAAAGCCGGAACATAGGCGGTACCGTTGAACGCCGCCCAGCTGCCGTCGAATACCTCGCCAAAAGTATACGGATTAACGAAATCGATATCTTCGTTATCCCACGCAATCACCGTGTCCGTATCTGGCATGGCGACAATCCAGTATTGGGTGAGCGGAGTTAGGCGGAGCGTCGGAAATGTCACGTTCAATGTCGGGCTGAGAAATCCCCAAGCTGGCAGGCTCTCATTCGCGAAATAGGCACTGGTGCCGTCCATGCAGGTACCGGACGGCACGCCGGCCATGTCGGCCTCGAGGCAGACCGTTACGCCGCCAGGCCCGGACGCAAGCTGCAGCGCGACATTGTAACCTTTCAACCGCTGGACGGCGTCGGCGCTGGTCGTGAACGCGCTGCCGAAATCGCTTGAATCACTGAACAGGAAAGCCTGCCACGGAATAAAAGTACCGTTGGGATACTTCAGATTGAGATCGTTGAATGCCGCCGCTCCGGGCACGCGCAAACGCGGCTGCTGCTGGCTGCGGCCAGCATCCGTGAGTATCGACACCTTGACCCCATGGGCGTCAAAAGTGACCACATTTCCGGGCTGGGCAAACGCGGCTGAACTGGCAAGCACCAGCGTGAGCGAAGAAAAAAGTGCCGTGCGAATCATTGATGACCCCTATCTGAATGAACCCATGGGAGCACGCCCAAGATTATCCGGGAAGTTTATATGCCTCGGTAAAAGCACAGTAAAGTTTTGTCAGCCTAGGGTTAACGGTCATGAGCAGATTGACACTTGCCGGACAGTACCTCGTGCCCCGGGATGATTTCGGGATCTGATACAAACCCATCATTGGTCTCGCCTCCGTATCTTCCCGGTTGTGCATGCCTGAACCATGAATGCCGGATCGACGTGGGCGACCACGCCCGTCGCCAAAGTCACCGTTCCTCGTTGCGGGTACTTTGCACTTTTAATAAAGATTGCTACCCTGCAAGATAATCGGCCAAAGCTTTTTCCTTGAACCACCGGCTGTGACCTTCGCTGATTGAAGCGCCAATGATTCGTGTTCTTCATGTATATTCTTATTTTCGGCCCGATTTTACCGGCGAAGGCGTTTACCTTGAAAAACTGGCAGTCCATCTTCTGGCACGGAACATATTCTGTGATGTAGTCGCCGCCGTGACGCCGCCGCCAGTATCGCCTCAAACGGTTGTGCCGATCCGTGATGTGAGTTTCTTTGGTTCGCCGGGCCGGCGTGCCTTCTACGTCAATATGAGAATGGTACTCTGGTTCGTGCGCAATGTCCGGAAATATGACGTCATTCACTTTCATGCCTGGGTCGACAGGATATTCCTGTATCATCTTCTAGCATTTGTTTCACGGCGTCCGATTGTACAATCCTGCACCCTGGACGACAGCATGGGGCGGCATATCGAGGGCTACCGGCATTTCTATCGGCCAATTGTCCGGCGGCTCGGCCGGATGATCGACCTTATGATGGCGATAAGCCCAAAACTATATTCCGATTGCCTGTCCGCCATGCCGCCGCAGAAGGTGGCGTACGTCCCGCAGGGAACAAACATTCCCCTGCCGGCGCCTGGGGCTCGCGAACAGGCGCGCGCGGAATGGGGGATCGGTAGGGACGAGATCGTTTTGCTGTACGTCGGAAGCGTCAGCACGCGAAAAGATATCATGTTTTTGATTGAAAATCATGCCGCAGTCGCAGCTTGTGGCAGGCGCGTGCAGCTGATGGTCGTCGGTCCCGATCTTGAGGTGGACTACGCCGCTGCCGTTCGCCGAAAGCTCGCGGAGTCGAGTTGCGGCGAGGCAATATGTCTTGTTGGATATCTGGATGATCCTTCCTCGGCATACAGAGCCGCCGACATATTTGTTTTTGCTTCGAATAATGAAGGCTTCGGGAATGTTCTGATCGAAGCGATGTCCTTCGGCCTTCCGGTCGTCAGTCGCCGGCTTCCGGATGTTACGGACTCCATCGTCGAGGAAGGCGGCAACGGATTTCTGTTCGATACGGCAGTGGAATATGTCGATCGTGTTAAATCTTTGGTCTTGGACGAGGCGCTAAGATCGGCAGTCGGGAGCAGGGCGCGTCAGACTGTCGTCGATCGATTCGATATGCGCGGGGTGGCCGAAAGATATGCCGAGATTTATCGTAGCTTCGCTGCCGAAGCGTCTGGACGTTCATAGGGGATTACGATGGCTGACGTACTGATCGTTCAATTGCCCAGCCCTCCCGGAAAAAACGTATTCCGAGAATGGTCCGGCGGGATGGGCACGGCCGTCGACTCGGCGCGTCCGGAATGGGGGCATGACACAGGTTACTACGACGTTCCCTACGCAGCCTATCTTTATATCGCGCGCCGCCTGAACGATATAGGTATCGCGTTTGCCTATTTCGATCTGCAGGCGCGGCCGCGTTTGACGCTGGAAGAATTCGATACGTTGATCACGGATCATCAGCCACGCGCGCTGGTGACCCAGGTCAACCTGCCGTCCCTCGAGAGCGACCTTATGCTGGTTGCGCGCGCACGTCGGGCCGTGCCGGAATTGAAGGTGGTTCTTGTTGGCGCAACGGCGAAATGGTTCAAAACCCGCATTCTCGCCGAGGGTCTGGCAGATGTGGTGATGGAAGATAATGAGGAGCTGCTGGTGGCCGAAAATGTTGCGGCGCTGCTGGCTAACACGCGCGAGCGCCTGCAGGCCTGCAGTGTACAACACGACGGCGCTCCGCAAAAGATTGCCGCGCGGACGCCCATGAAGGATCTGGATTTCGTCGACTTCCCGGCCTACGAACTTCTGGATTTCACGCGTTACGAGTCGGCCTATTATGGCGGACATCGCGTGCGCTATGCGACAGTATTTACGACGAAGGGCTGTCCATATACATGCGGCTATTGCCCCTATCCTTACGGCTTCGGTCATCGCCTGATATATCGTTCGCCCGCACGCGTAGGCAGCGACATTGAACGACTGAAAAACGAGTTCGGCGTCGAGCAAATACTCTTTCGCGACCAGGTCTTCACGATCAATCCTAAGCACGCACGCGCGGTTTGCGAAGAATTGATTCGCCGCGACCTGAAGATTTCGTGGGTCTGCGAAACGCGATACGACATCATCGACGAGTCGATGATCGACCTCATGGCCCGCGCCGGCTGCTCCGAGATTCACTACGGTCTTGAGTCGGCCGATGAAACGATGTTCGCAAAAGTCGCAAAGACGGACGGTCCGAAGTCGCTGGATCTTTTTGAGAAAACGATTGCGCTTACCAGGGCGCGGGGCTTGCGCGCGCATGTTCACTTGATCGTCGGTATGCCGGATGAAAGCCGTAGCTCGGCGCGCAACACGGCAAAATGGTTACGCCGTGTCAGGCCCGACAGCGTTCAGACCGCCTATTTCATTCCCTATCCCGGCACGCCGCTTTACGATGAATTGACCAGGAGCAAAGAACTGGGCGATGTCGCAAATATTCCGTGGGAACAACTTGGCGCGTTTTCCGGACCGGTCATCCCATCGCGACACCTCACCAAATCCGGGATAGCACGGGCCCGCAACAGGATCGCGACCGACTGGAAGTACAGCCTCGCCGACAGAATTGTGAATCGAATCCGGCGCATGAGCGGGTTGGAGATACGATGACACCCCAGCGGGGCGCTGACCGGTTCCGACCGAGCGTTCTGTTCCTGAACAATCAGGGTCTGGCCTCGATCGGCGGCGGCCCAACGATATTGCGCAATCTCGTGCACGGCCTAGCGCAGGATTTCGATATAACGGTGCTTTCCTACGATCCGCCTGCGGCCGATATCGGGGGTGTGAGACAGGTCAGGATAGCCCCGCCCCCGCGCTTCAAATCCTGGCGATTCCATCCGCTGCTGCGCGCCAAATATCTGCGCGATTCCATTCCATTGTCCGAAATCGCCGCAGCGGATGTGGTCGTCGCACTCGACCCGCATTTCGTGCGCGTGTTGCGCGCGGCGAAACCACGCCATCTCGTCTATCTGTCGCTGTCCTGTGTGGCCCGTCAGGAATGGTTTTCTGCGCGCGATGCGTCTGAAATTCTTTTTGCGGTGCAATATGCTTGTCTCGAGCACAGCGTGGCCAAAGCAGCAGACGCCGTGATCGTATCCAGTATGACACATGGCGATGAGCTGCGCCGGTACTCGTGGCTTTCGAGCGTAAAGCCGACTGTTCTTTATCCCGTGTTTGGTCCTGCGCAGGAAGGATTGCGAAAAGAATCAAATCAGTCGGTGATCCTGCTCGCCGCCGGCAGGCTGACATCCGTCAAGAACTATGGAAGCATCGTCGCAATAGCATCGCGATTGACCGATCTGGACTGCAAATTCGTGATCGCAGGCGATGGAGGGGATCTTGAGTCGTTGCAGGACCGGGTAACTTCGGCAGGTCTGGGCGAGCGCATAGTCTTTGCAGGATCGACGACGGATATGCGGTCGCGCCTGGCTTCAGCGGATATTTTCGTTCATCCCTCGTACTATGAAAGTTTCGGAATGGCGATATTCGAAGCGATGTGCGCCGGTGTGCCCCCGGTATGCTCGGGCACATCGGTCATTGGCATCCGCGAGTTGCTGACCCGGGACACCGATTCCATTTTTGTCGATTTCGATGCGCCTGCCGAGGCGGCTGATACGTTGCGCGGGCTGATTGTCGATACCGAACGGCGCAAGCAGATCGGTATCGCTGCCAGAGCGACAGCCGAACGAATCCTCAAGTACGATTATGTGGCGGAGTTTCGCAAGGTTCTATCGGTATCCGGGGCGATATAATGAATGTTGATTTGCGGGGATTGATTCGCAGGATGCCGGGGCTTCGGGCCGCGAAAGCCTTTGTCCGCAACTATCTTCTGCCGGATATGGCCCGGCGCCGACGCTTTTCCTCAATTTACGAAACAAATTACTGGCGTGATGGCGAATCCCGTTCCGGCCTCGGATCCAGTCTCGCGCAAACGGAATCGATACGCGCTGCGTTGCCTGCGCTCTGCCGGGACCTTGGCATCCAATCCCTGCTCGACGTTCCCTGCGGCGACCTGAATTGGATGCGCCACGTCGAATTGCCGGGCGTAAAATATATCGGCGCCGATATCGTCCCGGCACTGGTAGCGTCGAACGCTGCGCAATACAGCGCTTCAGGACGGGGCTTCATAGTTCTCGATCTGGTAAGAGCCATTCCGCCGAAAGTAGATCTCATTCTCTGCCGTGATCTGCTCGTGCATCTGCCGTTCCCCGACATTGCTCGTACGCTCGCGAATATTCGTCGCAGCGGATCGAAGTGGCTTCTCACCACAAATTTCAACAGTCGCAAGATCAATGAGAAATTGGGTGGGGACTGGCGCCCGCTAAATCTGGAGCGAGCGCCATTTGGATTTCCGCCACCGCGAATGAGCATTCTGGAAAACTGTTCCCAGGATGGCGGCCAATATGCCGATAAGACCCTGGGCCTTTGGTCGATCGAAGACCTGCCATGATAGGTATCTGTTGTCGCAAACCCCGTCGGAAATCTCAGCCAGTAATTGTGCGACCTACAATTCCTCAGGAAATGGCGAAGGTCTCATTGCCATGCGCGCTACAGTTTCGCGCCATGCATCTCGTCTTTGATCTAAGCAAGAAGAAACTCTGTTTCACCGTGGCCAATGCAAATTAAGGAACATGGAAACTGGCCCAGGTAATCCGGGCCTCCAGCTATCCGATGTAAGGCCAGCCTTCAGGCGCCGCTATCTGCAATGACATCTTCGAGGCCCGCCTGCCTTCAAAATCTGGCTATAGTTCAGACGGGCCTACCCGAAAAGCGCGATATTCTCAGTTATGTGCCGTGGTTGTCGTCGTGCTGCTGGAACTGCCGAAACAAACGAGCGCACAAACGACGCCGGCGGTAACGACTGCGCCGCCGATCACGAACGGGTTAGCAAAAAATGTCGGAGCTGCCGGACCTGCCGCAGGACCCGGAGGAAGTGCCGCGGGAGGAGCCTCTGGTGCTGCCGGCGTTTCGGCCGCGGGAGCTGGCGCTTCGCTGGTAGCTCCACCAGAGGTTGCGCCGCCACTCTCGCCTTGAGCAAGCTGAATCGGCGCGGGGGACGCAGCCTGGGCCAGCGCGCATTCCACATTGGCGCTGAGAAGCGCTGCTGCAGCAGCCACCGCAATCCATGTCTTTTTCATTGTGTACCCCTTGCCCGAGTGAACTGACTTTTAAAAGTGATTAAAAATCTATGCTTAGATTTAAGAAGGAGTCAACCGTGCGCCGCCTCATGGTTAACGCTACCGCCCTCGCGAATGGGGTCATCGCAACACGTCTGGGACTTGCTGCCGCAGCGCCCATGGGAAACATCCTGCAAGCTCGACGCAATGCCGGAATTGAAATTGAACTGCTTGCGCCGATTGAAGCGCTGATTTCGACGCCGAATTTGCACCAGCGCAGAACGGATACTCGCAACCAGAGGAGCATTCGTTCAAACGTTGTCGGCTTCAGCCTTCGATAGGCTCAGAGCGAGAAAATATCTGGACCCGATCCCGGGCTTGCTGAAGGGCGAGCTCGATTCCGCCTGATTGGATTCCGTTCCAATTTCAATGTGGAATTGCGTCCTCGAACCTTACCAGTTTTTGCCCGGCCTCATCCCACAATGTCAGGGTTGACGCGCGGAGGGCGGTCCATAGCGTGAGCGGAGGTGGCTCTCGCAGGATTGCAGCACTGCGATAGCAATCCGCCAGATGATAATTCGGAATCCTGGGCGACAGATGATGGATGTGATGGAAGCCGATATTTCCCGTCATCCATTGCAGCCAGGCTGGCAGTTTGAGGTAGGAGGAACCTGTAAGCGCCGCCGTCTGAAAGCTCCATTCCGGAGCGCGCAGCCAGCGCGCCCGGTCGAAACGGTGCTGGACTGAAAAGAGCCAGACACCGGTGATCGCTGTGATCGCAACGATAGGGAGATGCACCATCATGACGGCGCGCAAACCCAGGCATGCCGCAAGAAGCGAGACACAGGACAGGATCGCGATATTCGTCAGCCAGACCGAACGGCGTTCCGCTGTCCATTCCCGTGGCGTATCGAAGGGAAAACGGTAGAGGAGCAGGAAGACCAGCGGCGGAATTATGAAATGTGCAGGTATGGGATGGCGCAGCAGCCGGTAGAGCAGCCGCTGCAACGGCGAGAGCGACTGATATTCCCCTACTGTAAGACACGCCGTGTAAATATCGGCGCCGTGCTCGCGCCTGTCCAAATTGTTCCAATTGGCGTGATGCTGCGAATGCTGACGACGCCAGTTCTGATAAGGCACCAGCGTAAACACGCTGCAGAGAGCGCCGACGACATTGTTTGACCGCGGAGTACCGAAGAAGGATCCGTGCCCGCAATCATGCTGCACGATGAAGGTGCGCACCAGAAATCCACTGGCCGGAAGCGCGAGCGCGAGCGTAAGCCAGTAGGAAACCCCGAGCGACCAATACATCACGACGAGCGCCGCGATATAAAAGCCAAGAGAAGAGAATATCTGCCAGCAGGCGCGCGCTGCATTCGGACATTCAAAATCTTCGACCGCTGCGCGCAACGCCATGCGCCGGTCGCTCGCCACGTGATTCCCGCACTGGCGGATTCTCTCATGACCAGCCAAGTATTCCTGCCCTTTCCCCGCGTACATGACGCGTCGCGCAGTGGAAGTTCGTCGGATTTCAGCTGGTTCAGACGACAGGCAGGGATTGCCTTTGACCGACGCCTGTTCGCTCTATCAGAATTTCGTCATTGCGCAATTTCACCGACGTCTGTTCCCAGCCAGGCGGAGGCGCGCCCCGAATGTACCGCCCAGACCTCGCCAGCCCTCTCTTTCGGGCGGTAGAAGAGCGCGGTTTTCGCTCGCGAGTCATTCGCGGCTGGTGCACCCGCTTCGCAATGCCGGACGAAAATGCGTTCGATCTCGGTCTCGAATCTCGGTGAAATTGTCCGACCCGTTTTTTCGCGGCGGGCTCGAATCGCCCGCATCACAGACCAGCGCCGCAATCCGTCGGGATGACGGTGGAGAACGCTCACGAGGTCGAGCAGATCGAAATAATCCGGCGTGGCGCCACGCGACGTGGCCGCCGGGAACCCGGCCTCGGTCTCCCCGCATGAAATCTCGTGAGTTTCGTAGACCATGCTTACCTTTGTATCGATGTGGAGAGGAGACGCGGCGCTTCCGCCGCGTCTTCCCGAACTGTCTAGAGCGCCTTCAGATTGACGGCTTTGCTGCCCTTCGGATCCGGTTGGATATCGAACGAAACCCGCTGGCCCTCGCCCAGCGAGCGCAGCCCCGATTGCTCCAGGGTTGAGACATGGACGAAAACGTCCTTGCCGCCGCCTTCCGGAGCAATAAAGCCAAATCCTTTGGTGGTATTGAAGAATTTCACAGTTCCGATCGTCATATGTATTCTCCTGATGAAATCGGGTTTCCGCGCCGGCATTTGCGGGCACGCTGCGATTGGGAACCATCAGATCGGAAGGTAAGCTGTCTGGCCCGGGCGCGCACTTAGGGCGAGTTCGGATTCACAACAGTGCGCTTCAAGTGACGGACGCCGTCGCAAGATAAGTCTACGCGTGTCTCGTCCAGATTGCAACACTTATGGCTGCGGCAGAATTTGAATTATGCGATGTCGAGCGGCGAGCGCGCCAGCGACACTGGCCCGGGTAGCAGAAATGGCTTTTGTGTAAGGTCTTCGAGAGATCGCATGCGAGTTGTCTCTGCGCGGTTTTGCTTAGTCATTTTATCGGTGGAACGCAAGATCCCGATCGTCGTCCATGGAAAAGCCGACCGCTCTCATGTCTATTGATAGCAAGCTGCTGCAGGCCACGCCGGTTCCGGTACTACCACGTGCTGCCGTGCCCGTGCAGCACTGATTCCGGAGTTGATTACAACTATCATAAAATTTCTTCGCGGAATCAGATGGGCATGAAAATTCCCTGCAGTCACGGGAAAACGCTGTTGTTGATGCCCATGATGAAGAAAACTGGTGGCCAGCTGGGCCCTTGATGTTCTAGATGCAGGTTCGAATGTCCAGGACCTTTTTTGAGCCTCTGCCGGGCAAAGGGTTAGCGATTGCCGCGCGCAACGGCACCTGGCGGTTCGTTGCAGAAGGCGGCGTCGAGTCTCGCACGCGCTTCAGCCAATCCGGCGGTCAGACTGGCAGATACCGCTTCTGGAGTTTCAGGCGTATTTCCCTTTTCCGTTCCGTTATCATTGCAGGGCCGGACAGGATGCGAGGTGCCGGGCCGGCGGGAATTTGAACTGGACATTTTCCTGTTTTGGCAATCGTATCGTCTGGCACCATCTTGATGCTGGATTCCGCAACCCAACGACACTCCCCGCACCTGCACGAACGTCTGCTAGTGCCCGACATGAAAAGGATCAAAGGATGCCCTTCAAAACAAACTACAGACAGGAGCGCGCCCAGCGAGCCCGCAATAGGGAAGCAAAGGCTCAGGAGAAGCAGGCCCGTCGCGAGGAAGCCTCGGCGAAGCGCAAGGCGACGCGCGACACTGAAACCGATCTCGACGCGGGCGGCGATGCGCCCGAAGCTGATGTTCCTACAAGAACGCAGGAAGCCTCGCCGACTGGATAATTGACAAAACAGTGGCAGAAAATCTGGCGCGCATCCAGAATCTACCCATGATGGGCAATGGCGATCCGAAACGGAAATACACCTCCGAACTATGGCCACAATATTGCGTAGGCGTTCAACCAAGCATGAGCAGGGCCGGCTGCTTTTATGACAATGCCGTGCCGAAAGGTTCGTGAAGACACTCAAACACGATGTTGTCGATGTCAGCACTTACCGCGATCTTGCCTATGCCCGTTCGACCATCGGCGCATTCATCGAAGGCATCTGCAATCGCCAACGACTGCACTCATCGCTCGACTATTTCTAGCCGGTGGAGCTCATTCAGGAGGCTCGCTGCTCTCCCGATGGGTTATCCATCTACCCGTAACAAGAACTGCAACCACTGCCGTGATAAACCAGTATCTCGTGCCGATCGACCAAAAACACAACAAGCCGGCTAGAAACAAAGCAATGCCGCAGGCGGACGCCTGCAGAATCGTTGCCAGTTTGCTGTTGTCAAGCGTCAGCCAGACTTGGCTGAATTTCGCGTCACACCGGTCGCAGAAGTAAATCCAGCCAGCGGGCGGTATAACAACACCAGTCATGAACGAAAACGCCACAGCTATCGCGGCGCACGGAATAGGCCGCCTTTTGCCGTTGTCGTGCGATCCGCAATTCGGGCAGTGAATTTCGTCTGTCGCGCCGAAATGATTTTCCAGCACTTCACGAGATTCTCCGTCACTGCAGCGCTTTGCGATGTCGGTCGCCTGCTCATTTCGATCTACGTAAACTTGAACTTTGACGCCGCCCAGCGCCGTTGAATAGTGCCAGGCGTTCCAGATGTGATGCTCATGGGTCACGACAGCTGGAACGCCTTCGGCCTCCAACCGCGAGCGGAACATATGGGCCTCCCACGGCTCGCAGAATGCTGCGACTGTTGTCAACATGTCGGGGAGCCAGTTGGATGGCGGGGGTGAGCGATTTGGGAATGGAATCCAAAAGGGTGCTGGACACGAACCGTCGCGAGCGGAGCTTCCACCAGTCGATTTAAAAACGCGAGTGAAGCACCGTCCGCCATGAAATGCCTAATCGTGACTTCGCACTGAAAGTGCTTAAGGCAAAAAGCCTTCTCCATCGGAACACAAGACTGAATGGTTGGCTCGATTGGCGAAACAATTCTGGGATCATTTCGGGCGCTCGTTACTTACTGCTGGTCCGTAACAGTCCTTCATAGCAGGCGCGGCTTGACTTTTTCATCACCGCCCCGATATAGGCGACATCCAGTGGTCGCACCGCTTGCGTCGGACTCAGGGCGCCAGTCACCGCGGATTTGATTTCAACACACCGTTCGCTCCAGATGTGCGTGGAAGGCGGCAAGTTGCCGTGGCGCGCGTGCTTGCGCTCTTCTGCATGTAAGGAGTTCCATTGACGAATCCGTCATTTTCGACGCTCGGCCTGGCCGAGCCGATTCAGCGTGCACTCACCGCCGAAAATTACACCGAACCGACACCGATCCAGGCACGGGCCATCCCCGCGATTCTATCCGGCCGCGACGTGCTGGGCCTTGCCCAGACCGGCACCGGCAAGACCGCGGCCTTCGCCCTGCCGCTGCTGCAACGGCTGGCCGCCGAGGACGTGCCCGCGGGTCCGCATACGGTGCGTGCGCTGATACTGGCGCCGACGCGCGAACTGGCCGTGCAGATCTATGACAGTCTGCGCACCTATGGCCGGAATTTGCGCCTGCGCCATGCCGTAGTCCTAGGCGGGGTCAACCAGAGCCGGCAGGTCGATGCGCTGCGCCGTGGCGTGGACGTTCTAGTCGCAACGCCGGGCCGGCTGCTTGATCTCGTCAAGCAGAAGCATGTGCGGTTGGATGCGGTATCGCTGCTGGTCATCGACGAAGCCGACCGCATGTTCGACATGGGATTCATTCGCGATGTGCGCCGGATCGTTGGCGAGCTGCCACGGAAGCGGCAGTCGATGCTGTTCTCCGCGACCATGCCGGGCGATGTGGTGCATCTGGTGTCCGAGGTGCTGCGCGATCCGGTTCGCATCGAGATCTCGCCGGCGCAGGTGACGACCGAGCGGATCGACCAGCGCGTGCATTTCGTGGCCGCGCAGGACAAGCGCGCCCTCCTGCTCGATCTGCTGCAGGACGACACAATGAAACGCGTCATCGTGTTCACGCGCACCAAACATGGCGCGGACAAGGTGGCAGAGATCCTGGGGCGCGCAGGCCATCGCGCCGACGCCATCCATGGCAACAAGTCCCAAAATGCCAGGCAGCGTGCGCTTGAAACGTTCCGCAGCGGCCGCACGCGCATCCTGGTGGCGACCGATATCGCGGCGCGGGGCATCGACATCGACGATGTGTCGCACGTCATCAATATGGATATTCCGGATGTAGCGGAAAGTTATGTGCACCGGATCGGCCGGACAGCACGAGCGGGCAATGGCGGCGTTGCGATCGCATTCTGCGATCCTGCCGAACGCGGTTCGCTGCGCGCGATCGAAAAGCTGACAAGACAAAGGCTGACTGTTATCGGTGGCGATAGCGGCATTGCCGATCCAGGACGGCCGCCAGCCGCGAATAAATCCGCGAACAACCAGGAGCGCGCG
>Ga0206891_10266_pt1 | contig 13304 bp, 12 predicted proteins | sample Alteio_BWOrgHeat_55_FD_153246 | JGI IMG/M metagenome (GOLD analysis project Ga0206891, IMG submission 153246) | Enriched cells from forest soil in Barre Woods Harvard Forest LTER site, Petersham, Massachusetts, United States - Alteio_BWOrgHeat_Nextera7 ...
CACGATCGGCCACGCGATTGAAAACAGTTCCGGCTATGGAAAGTTTCTGCACGGCGAGGCGATTTCAATCGGCCAAGCCGCTGCCGCCAAACTTTCGCGAAAGATTTTGAGTCTGTCTGTGCGCGACGTTGCGCGGATCACGGATTTGTTCAAACGCGTTGGTTTGCCTGTGGCAATCAAATTAAACTCCGGGCAGCTCAAAAATCTTTTTGCAGCAATGATGCTCGATAAAAAAGTCAGCGGCGGTGAGATCAAGTTTGTGCTGGCAAAAAAGATCGGGCGCGTCGAATTTGGATGCCGAGTTCCTGCCGGATTGATCGAGCAGGCGTTGAATGATTTATGATGCTGGTTTTAGACAATTACGATTCGTTCACCTACAACCTCGTGCAATACTTGGGCGAGCTGGGCGTGGATATGCAGGTGAAGCGCAACGACGAGGTGAGCATTGAGCAAATCCGTGCGCTCAAGCCGGAACGAATTTTAGTTTCGCCCGGCCCGTGTTCGCCGCGCGAATCCGGTTTGTCCAACGAAGTCATCCGCACGTTCGCAAACGAAGGCGTGCCGATTTTTGGTGTTTGTCTCGGACATCAGTGCATCGGACACACTTTTGGCGCGGAGGTCGTGGTGAATTATCGCATGATGCACGGCAAGACTTCGCCGATTAAGCACAACGGAAAAGATTTGTTCGAGGGAATGCCGAATCCGTTTCCGGCGACGCGCTATCATTCGCTCGTCATCAAGCGCGACACGATGCCTGACGTTTTAGAGATCACCGCGGAAACCGAAGAAGGCGAAATCATGGGCGTGAAACACAAGACGCTGCCGATCTGGGGCGTGCAGTTCCATCCCGAAAGTATTTTGACGGAAAACGGCCGGACGATTTTAAAGAATTTTTTGAAATTGAAGTGAAAATGTAGCGGCGGTCTGTGACCGCCGAAACGTCGCTCACAGAGCGACGCTACAAAAATAAAAACGCGCCGACTTTCATCGGCGCGTCTTGCTTTAATTAATTCGGAGTGGCGACTCGCCGTTAAAAATTTTTCGCGACTTCCGTCCAGTTCACCACATTCCAAAACGCCTTGAGATAATCCGCGCGCTTGTTCTGATACTTCAGATAATACGCGTGCTCCCAGACGTCCACGCCGAGGATGACTTTGCCTTCCACGCCGGAGACGGCCTTGCCCATGAGCGGATTGTCCTGGTTCGGCGTGGAGACGATCTCCAGTTTGCCGCCGTTCGAGACGAGCCACGCCCAGCCGCTGCCGAAACGTCCGATGCCCACCGCCTCGAACTTCGCCTGAAAATCCGCGAAGGACCCGAACGCGCTGTTGATCGCGTCGCCAAGTTTGCCCGACGGCGCGCCGCCGGCCTTGGGCGCGAGAATTTTCCAGAAGAACGAGTGGTTCCAATGACCGCCGCCGTTGTTGCGCACCGGGCCGCGGATGGCGTCGGGCACGGAAGCAATATCGCCGATGAGCGCTTCGAGCGACTTGCCTTCCAGCGCGGCATTGCCGGCGATGGCCTTGTTGAGATTGTCCACGTAAGCCTTGTGATGGCGGTCGTGATGGATCTCCATCGTCAATGCGTCAAAGTGGGGTTCGAGCGCGGCTTTGTCGTAGGGCAGGGGTGGTAGTTCGTGTGGCATAAATTTCCTTTTTGTTCCTTTGTTAAAATGTTGGACAATTAAGTTGCGCTACAGGCGAATGAAAATCAAGTGCGACTATTTCGCCAGTTCCACGAAGTTCTTCAGCAGTTGCAGGCCGACCTTCTGGCTTTTCTCCGGGTGAAATTGCGTGGCGTAGACATTGTCGCGCCAGACGGATGACGCAAAGGTGTCGCCGTAATCCGTGCGCGTCGCGATGATGGATTTGTCCACCGGTTGCGGAAAAAAGCTGTGGACGAAATAAACATAGTTGCCGTTTTCAATTCCGCGAAACAGCGGGCAATCCGTCCGCACGATGTCGAGCTGGTTCCAGCCGATCTGCGGAATTTTCAGTCCGGACTTTTCCGTGAAGCGGACGACGCTGCCTTGAAAAATTCCGAGTCCGGCGGCGCAGGAATTGAACTCCTCGCTCCGTTCAAACAGCGCCTGATAGCCGACGCAGATGCCAAGAAACGGTTTGCCGGTCTGGATGAACTTTTTGGCCGCGTCGAGCAAATGTTGTTTCTGCATCGCGTTGATGCAATCATCGAACGCGCCGACGCCGGGCAAAACCATCGCGCTGGCGTCGCCGATCTCGCGCGGCGTCTGCGCGATGCGCACGTCCGCGCCGACCTTGAGCAGCGATTTGTGGACGCTGCGCAAGTTGCCGGAGCCGTAGTCGAGTAGAGCAATCACAAGATTATTTTAGCCACAGATTTTCACAGATGAAACACAGATTTCCAAAACAAAATTTATCTGTGTTTCATCTGTGAAAATCTGTGGCCAGTTCCCGTTCCGTCTTCAATCGCAATTGTCCGCACGCGGCGTCAATGTCGTGGCCTTTTTCACGGCGGAGCGTGGCGATGACTTTCTGTTTTTCCAACGCGTCGAGGAAGGCTTCGCAAATTTCTTCGCTCGGACGTTCCCACGGCAAGCCTTCGACTTTATTGTAGGGAATCAAATTTACTTTGGCGTGCAGCCGGCGCGCGAGTGAGGCGAGCGGCTTGGTCTCCGCGATGGAATCATTCACGCCTGCGATCAAAATATATTCCAGCGTGATCATGCGGCCTTTTTCGTGCTGATAATCTTCGCACGCGTTGATGAGTTCCTTGAGCGGATATTTGCGGTTGACGGGCATGATTTTATTGCGCGTTTCGTCCGTCGCACCATGCAGGGAAATGGCGAGGCGAAATTGCATCGGTTCTTGCGCGAGCTTGCGGATTTGCGGCGCGAGACCGCTGGTTGAGATTGTGATTTTGCGCGCGCCGATTCCGCCGCCCCACGGCGCGTTCAGGATTTTAAGCGCTTTCAGCAAATTGTCGTAATTCGCCAGCGGTTCGCCCATGCCCATGACGACGATGTTGTTGACGATGCGATTTTCAGTCGGCTCAAGACTTTTTTCTTTGGGTTGTGCAACGTGCCAACGTTCGACGGACAAAATTTGTTCCACAATTTCATCCGGCGTGAGATTGCGTTTCCAGCCATCCAATCCGCTCGCGCAGAATTTGCAACCGTAGGCGCAGCCGACTTGCGTGGAGATGCAAAGCGTGTGGCGGTCGCTCGCCTCGCCGTAAAGAGCGGGGTTGGCGGGAATTAAAACGCTTTCGACAAGCGAATGGTCGTGCAGCCGCCAGAGAAATTTTTGCGTCGTATCATGCGAGCCTTGCTTGCGGACGAGTTCGAGAGCTTTCAGCGAAAAGTTTTCGCGCAATTTTTCGCGCAAAATTTTCGGCAGGTTCGTCATCGCGTCCCAGGTCGTCGCGCGCTGGACGTAAAGCCAGTCGAGCAATTGGGCGACGCGATAAATTGGTTGCTCCCAGTTTTTGAATTGGATTTCCAATTCTTCACGTGTCAGTGATTTGATGTCAGTCGGCACACTGGCAACTTAAACGGCGGAAGATGGAAAACCAAGCAGTTCGTCTCCGGCTGATGTTCTTCAAGGATATTTAAGCCGGTAAAATAGGTTGCTGTTCGTTGGCGAAAGGGTCACTTGATTTTGTTCATTCGTGACGGTTGGCGTGTTGGTTGCCGTGATCCAATTCGTCGTGGCCAGATTGGAATTTTGCTGCAAGACAAAATTTCCCGGCGGCGACGGCCATGAAAAGACAAGGTTGCCGCCGGAAGTTTTCACGGCCAGCGCCGCCGTTGGCAGGAAAACTTGAAATGTTTGGCTCGACAGGTTTGTTGCCGCAAGAATGTTCGTGCCGCCTTGGATGGTTGCCGTGCCAGAGTAAACGCCGGGCGGAGTTGCGGGATTGACGGCGATGCCGAAGACGACATCGGTGTAAGTTTCGCCGGGCAGCAAGATGCCGGGGACATTGGCGAAGAAAACATTTGTGGCGGCGGTGAGATAATTGGTTGCCGCGTTGGTGAAAGTGAACTGGATGTTATTCAGAAAATTTGTCGCAAGGTTTGCGTTGGTGAAAGTGCCGGTGAAGAAGACTTCGTTGCTGCCGACGTCCGACTGCGTTGTGGGCGTCACGGCAAATATCAGGTCAGCGCGCGTTGACGCGAGGGACAGAAACAATGTCAGCCCCGACAACAGCAAAAGTAATTTCACGCGCATGGTTTGTTTTCGTCAGTGGCCGATGGCAAATAAAATGGCGTTGTTGATCGCGTAAACCGTTCCGTCAACGCCGATGATCGTGGGCGTGTAAGCTTCGCCGACGCCTGAAGTAAGCACATTGGTTTCCGAAAGCGTGTTGGAGGTCAAATCCCAGCGATACATTTTGCCGTCCTCGTTGTTGGCCAGCACGGATTTTGTGAACGGGTCAACGGCGGCGGAATTGATGCACCATTCGCGCACAGCATTGGGGAGCGAGTTGGTGAATTCTGGGTCGGGCGTGGGGCCGGCGATGCTGATGACTTCGTTCATCACGCTGGCACCGGAAATCGGATCGGTCATGCTGTTCTGGGGATCGAGGATGGCGATCTTGTTGATGCCGTTGCCGTGGGCGAAAGAGTCTGCATAATTATTATACTTGGTCATCAGCAAATAGGACGACGTGCCATGGTATGAAACGACGATTGAGGCGGGCACGACAGAAGCCGTGTCATCCCAGCCGAATGCGCCGGGCGTTTTTATATGCGCGAGCGTGCTGTCGAAATGTAACAGCCAACCGCGATCGTGATTGGAAGCAAACGGATTTTCCAGAACGCCATAATAGACATCGCCGTCCGGGCCGACGGTCGGCGAAGCCGTTCCGTTATCTGGCAGAAAAGCGTCATTAGCCGGAGTCTTTACATCTTTAAGGCGGACACTGGCGAGCGGCGTGAGAGTTTGGCTATCTAAAGCGATGAGATAACCGAAGGCGGAATCCGACCATGTTGAACTGCTATTGACCGCGATATACAACGTCTTGTGATCATTGCTCAATGCAGGAGCGCAGTTTTGTGAAACTTTTTTAATTGCGGCATCGCCCGCAGCATTGCTGGCGGTAACCCATGCGCCGGTTCCGTTGAAATCAATCCGGGCGATGCCACTCTGGAGATTCAATGGCGTCGCGCCGGTGACCTGAAAACCGAAGAAAATATTTCCGTAACGATCCGAAGTGATTGGCGTATCAATGAACACATTGTTCGTGTATGCGTTCAAATTTGAAGTGTAATTGGCCAGCCCGTAAAATGCGATTTGTCCGATGACGGGAAAAGCGTTCGTCGTGTCGGGAGTATCACAATAATAAACCGTCCCGCCGGCACCGGGAAAATAAAACCGATTCTTCGGCGTCAGCACGCCGGAAAAACTTGGCGTCCAACCATGGGGCGGCAAAACATAATCCGTGGATTTTATCCAGTTCGTCGCGCCGGTTGCGCCCGCCAGCGCTTCGACTTCAAATCCGCCGCTTGCGCCGATTTTCACCGGCACGATGACTGTGTTGGAGCGTGTGATCGAAGGTGAACCGTAATGGGCGAGCAATTCGCCGGTGTTGTTGGTCGGCACGCTCAAGTCCACGCGTGTTTCCCACAAGATGCGATTCAACGGCTGGGATGCGACCGCCGAAACCGTGCTGTGCTGCGCGTCATGACCGTAACCGTTCCACGGAAAGCGGATGCTCTGCGCCTGAAGATTTTCTGAAATCAATCCAACAATCAGCACCGCCAAGCAAATGACGAGTTGTCGAGTAAGAACAGGGAAAAATTTCGAGCAGATAAACATTGTTGGAAAACAAAATACGCGCACCGAAACAAATCGCCAGTGAAATTTGCCGGATCAATATGTCAATAATTCCACGTTGCGAAGACCCTCGTTGCCAAGTTCCCAATGGCCACCGCGTTTGACGACAAGCTTGCGGCAGGGGTTCGCATTTTCCTCGGCCTCATTAACGGAGAGCAGTTGGATTTTCGCGCGGCTCTTGATTTCAGATTCCGCGCGCGGCATCAGCGCGAAGGCGACGCCGTTGTAATTCAGCGCGATTTCGTAACCGGCAATTCCTTCTTTTTCGGCCTTCGGATTTTTTAGGACGAGCACGGCGTAGCGTTTCAAATACGGAAAATTTGTCGCGCGCACGAACACGCGGCAAAGCTCCGTCTGGCTGCGGATGAAATTCAGCAGGCTGAATTTCGTGGCGGGATTATGCTCGGCCAGCAGAATCTGGCGCGGATCAAGGCCGTTGAGATTCTGTCCGTTCCATTCGCCGTGATCGTTGCGCTCGCCGGAAGAGTTTTTTGCGAACCACGCTGCAAAATTGTCGTTGATGAGAACGTTCAATTCAAAATGGACGTGCGCGCGGTCTTTCAAAATGACTTCGGCGTTGGATGTTCGTCCCATCGTGGCGATGACTTCGCCGGATTTGACAGCTTCACCAATTTTCAGTCCCGCGCGAACCGCGCTCAAATGCGCGTAAAGCGAATAAATTTCCAATCCTTCAACAACGTGTCGGATGACAATGTAATTTCCGTAGTTCGACAGCGAAGGTTTCGTGCTGATATAAACTATCGTGCCGTCGGCGGTTGCCATGACCGGATCAGTCGGTTCGCCGCGCCGGTCGGTCTGCAAATGACGGATATCGAGACCTTCGTGCATCCGTGTGCCGCTGTCGCGCACGCAGCCGAAACTGCCGCTCGTCCACGGTTTGTCCGGCGCGGTCGGCGCGAAAAACTCCAGTTCACTGCCGCGCTCATACAAACTGTGATTGGCCGTTGGAAATTGAAACGGCGATTGCGCGAAAAGATTGGCGCAGAAAAACAAAGTTGGCGCGACGGCAAAAAAAGCGGCGCGGCGGAAATCTTGGAAAATCATTTGAACCGGCTTTTGTGGACTTTCTTGGCGACGTTGTTCAGGCCGAGCACGAGTTGTGTCATTTCTTCCGTTGACGCGTCCGGCGTGAACGACAGCACGCCGTTGGAAATATGGTGCGTGATGAGCGGCGCGGCGAGCCAGCGGCCGTCGACCGGCTTGTCGCTCCACTGGCCGTAGATGACGAAATGTTTTCCGGGATTGGCGGCGGAATATTGTTCAAGCATCAGCCCGCCAGCCTCATCGAATTGCACCGCGACGGAAAATCCGCCCGGCGACGAAATCACTTTTGCGAGGATGATGTTCGCCTCCGTCAACACCGGCTCTTTCATGATTGTCACGACCACCGGCTCGGAGCGCAGGACGGAAATCGTCTGGCTCGTGCCCATCTCGTCGGGATTGACCTCGATGTGGACGCGCAGTGCGCCGACAACTTTATTCAGCTTGTCCTGCTCGTGCTGTTTGTCTGTCTTGCAGCCGCCGGACAAGATCAGCACCGCCGCCAGCAGCAGAAAAAGATTGAATCGTCGCGCGCAAACTTTCATAGTGACAACACAAAACCGCAACAAACGGACAAAGTAAAGACACTTATGGGAAAACAACTCAACAAAGCCATCAAACGCCAACGCCGCGAGAAATACATCAAACGCAAAACTGCACGGATTAAAGCCAAAAAGCCCGCAGCAAAAAAAGCTTAAGCGCGCGTCAGCCGAAAATTGAAAAGGCCGTCCGATTCGGGCGGCCTTTTTATTTTGTGAATCGGCTCATCTCAAAAATCAGAGCGAACTGACGTTCGCTGCTACGGGAAAATTCGTCAGCGTGCAAGCCAGGGCGATTGGGCCGAGCAGCAGCCGCAAGGTGGTGAGCGCGAATGGAAAATGGCGTTTCAGACGGAAAAATAAATTCTGACCGTTTTTCGATAAAAAACATACCAAAACGCCAACGCGCCGAAAACTACAGGAATAGCAAAAGATTCAACTTGCGCGGCGGGATCAAAATAAACAGCAGGAAATGTAAGCGACAAAATTGCGATTACAAAAAGTGAACGTGACCATCGCCGAGCGCATAAAAATCCGTAAGCGAGCAATCCACAAACAATACCGAAAGTAAAAACTATTGGCCCGCCGCCGCAAAGCCAGAATTCAGTAATGCTGACCGGCGTGTCATTAATGTGCCAACCCGGCAAAAAAGATAATGGAACACAAACGCTAAAGAGCGCACAAAGAAATGTTGCCGTGCGCAATCCAGAAGGCATTCGCCCAATTGCAATTTTGATGGCTTGGAATAATCGCATAAGCTTCAAATAAAAGTCTGCGCTTTCAAAATTTTTCTGTCGAATGAAATTTTTCCAAAACTTAACAAACGGAACTTGTTCACCGCAGCCGTTTTTAGCCTGAAAAAGCTGTGAATAATTCACATTCTCGAAATGCGAATAGCGTTGATTTGACGGGCTGTTTTGAGTTTTTCACAGGTTGTTCACACGCGTGTTTCGGTGAATAAGCTGTGCATATCAAATCGTTGTAGGAAAAGAAATTTAAGTTATGATGTTCACAGTTCATTGAATGAACGAGGCGAGCAGTGGCGGTCGAAAGATTGAAGCTGAACGTTTCCAGGATAATCCCAGGTGACTGGGGAAAAGTCGGGTCAGGCTGGTTGGCGCGACTCCTCTGAAACCAGATCGCAAGATTTGGCGAGGCATAATTCACCGGTTCCTCTGGCGCGTTCGCGCGTGCCAGTAACGCGAAAAACGGAATCGTGCGGCGAGGGACGATTAGAAACCGTTCCGAACCGGGTCAAGTAGTCCGGGCAGGTTTCGAGCCTGGGCGAATCGCAGTTGCCAAAAGGTATTGGTTGCTACTGCGCATCAGCACGGACGGACGACTCTGGCGGGATTCAAAAATAAAAAGTTGAGTCTGCCAAAAGAAAAACGCCGAAAGGCGGAACAAAACGAGAGTCCGGATCGGGAAGGCCACGCAGGCTGGGCAGGTCGCGTGAAAAACTTCCGGGCGTCGGCGATGTTAAAAACGACACCGCCGGGCTGTGAAAGAAAAGCAACTTGAGAGTGAAGAGGCGAGACCCGTGGCGTCGGGCGAACGCGCTGTCAAAAACAGCGGCTGACCCGGTGCTAATGGTGGAGACGCGAAAGAAATCATAGGCGTGTCTCAACCTGGTTCGCAGATTGGTGGCGCAACCACCAGTTGAAGCGGGCTGAAAAGCCTCACTCGAAATTCAGCGACCGCAAGGCGCTGGACGGCCCTGCTACGAGGCCGAGAACTCCGCTTGCCGTGGAGAATGGCGTCGGGAAGCCAGCAGCCCCCGCGAGGGTGCGCGCCTAATGTTGGCTTGGGAAAGAGAGATTGGCGAACTCCCATCCCCAATTTGTCCCCGTTTGACCGAAAGGTCAGGCGGGGACTTATTTTTTTTGGATTGAAGAAAAAAATTCTTGCCCGTTCAACTCTTTGAGCGCAACTTTGACGGACAAAATCTAACCAAGATAATTTATGGGACGCATCTACAACAACATCATCGAAACCGTCGGGCGCACGCCACTCGTCAAATTGAACAAAGTCACCGGCGACACGGGCGCAACCATTTTGCTTAAATGCGAATTTTTTAATCCGCTCGGCAGCGTCAAAGATCGTATTGGCATGGCGATGATTGAAGACGCCGAGAAGCGCGGCGTGTTGAAGAAAGACACAATCATCATTGAACCGACGAGCGGCAACACCGGAATTGCGCTCGCATTCGTTGCGGCGGCGAAAGGCTACAAATTAATTTTGACGATGCCCGAAACGATGTCGCTCGAACGCCGCACGCTTTTGGCGATGCTCGGCGCGAAACTGGTTTTGACTCCCGGCGCGGAAGGTATGAAAGGCGCGATTGCGCGCGCGGAAGCGCTGGCGAAGGAAACGCCGAACTCGTGGATTCCGCAGCAGTTCAACAATCCGGCGAACCCGGCCATTCACGCGAAGACCACGGCGGTTGAACTTTGGGAAGACACAGACGGCAAGATTGATATTTTGGTCGCGGCGGTTGGAACCGGCGGCACGATCACCGGCTGCGTTGAATTTATCAAACCGAAAAAATCTTCGTTTCAGGCGATTGCCGTCGAGCCGAAAGATTCGCCGGTCATTTCGCAGACGCTCGCGGGGCAGCCGGTCAAGCCCGGGCCGCACAAGATTCAAGGCACGGGCGCGGGATTTGTTCCGGGCAATCTGCACTTGAAGGACAGCGCGGGCAATCCGCAGATCGTCGAGTGCGTGCAGGTTTCCAACGACGATGCGTTTGCGATGGCGCGGCGGCTGGCGAAGGAAGAAGGGATTTTGGTGGGCATTTCCACCGGCGCAAATGTCATCGCCGCGATTGAAGTGGCCAAGCGTCCTGAAAACAAAGGCAAGCTCATCGTCACCGTGGCCTGCTCGACGGGCGAGCGTTATTTGAGCACCGCGCTTGCGGCGGAAGCCCGCGCGGAAGTGGGCGGATAAAATTTAGCGAAGCGTTTCGTATTTCGCATGAACTTTGACCGCTGGGCCAATAGAATTTACGGCGAAAAAGATTTTGGCCGTAGTATTTCTACAACTCTGTCGGGAATCGTGGGTCTCACCACATATCTTTTGTCGAAAGACTGGGTCATGTCGGCGTTCGTTACGATTATTGTCTTTCCACTATTTCGGATTGTTGCTTCCGCACTCCACACGCGATGGAGAGAAGTTCATAAGCAGAAGCTACTGGCTTTGGAAGCGCAAAAAACAATTCAGAAATTCAGCCCAGAAGAGAAAGAAGTCATTAAGGCTTTCGTTGATGCCGGTGGCGCTGCACTTACATATTCGCAGGTGAACAGATCAGACTTGTCAGTTTCAGCTATCGAGTCTCTTGTGCAGCGAGGTATTCTTTTCAACACATTCCTGTCTGATTGCACCACCGAAGCATTTGTCATGAAAACAGAAGTGTTTGATATGGGTCAGCAGGCATTTCCGAAAATACAGTCGCCTCACATAAATGCTCCATCCGTTGAATCGGATGAAGTGCCATTTTAATTCTGTGGGTGAGATGCCTTTGTTTTACTTTGAAAAATAGTTGTTGCGCTGGCGCGGTTTTATTCGTAGTTAATGGGTCGTCGAAGGTTTGATGTCTGCGGTTGGAAGGGTTTCTAAATCATATTTCCACTGCGGCAATTTCCAAAAAATTCAAAGTTCAACACCGTTTTTCGCGGATTTTTGACTTTCGATTACACAAAGCAATTATGAGCGACACAAAAAACAACGGCGAGAAATCGCCGGATTTCGGTTCGGGCTATCTTGAAATCTCCGAGAAGGGGTTCGGATTTCTCCGCACCGCCGCGAATCATTTTCATCCGAAGCCCACGGACATTTTCGTCACGCCGGACACCATCCGCCGCAATTTTTTGCGCGAGGGCAGCCATGTGGCCGGGACGACGCAGCCGCCGCATCGCGGCACGAGCCCGCAGCTCAAGACCGTTGACAAGGTCAACGACATGGCGTTTCAGGATTACACCAAGGCCGTGCGTTTTGAAAATCTCACGAGCATTGACCCGATCGAAAAATTCCAGCTCGAGACCACGCCGGACTTGATCGAGACGCGCGTGATTGATCTCGTCACGCCGATCGGCCGTGGCACGCGCGGATTGATCGTCGCGCCGCCGCGCACGGGCAAGACCACCATCCTCAAGCAAATCTCCAACGCGATCACCACGAATCATCCCGAAGTTTTCGTGATGGTGCTGCTCATTGACGAGCGGCCGGAGGAAGTCACGGATTTCCAACGCTCGGTGAAGGCCGAAGTCGTCGCGTCGTCGAACGACATGGATTTGGACACGCACGTCCGCCTGTCGCGCTTCATGATCGAGCGATGCCGGCGCATGGTTGAATCCGGCAAGGACGTTTTTGTTCTGCTTGATTCAATCACACGCGTCGCCCGCGCATATAATTCTGTCCACAGCGGCAGCGGGCGCACGATGTCCGGCGGCGTGGACGCGCGCGCGCTGGAAATCCCGCGCAAGATGTTCGCCTCGGCGCGCAAGATCGAAGAAGGCGGCTCGCTCACGATTCTGGCGACGGCGCTGGTGGACACCGGTTCGCGCATGGACGAATTGATTTTTCAGGAATTCAAAGGCACGGGCAACATGGAATTGATCCTCGACCGGAAACTTTCCGACCGCCGTTTATATCCCGCGATTGACATCCCGAAATCCGGCACGCGCAAGGAAGAAAAACTTTTCGCGCCGAAAAATCTCGAGGCCATCCGCAAATTGCGCCGCATGATGGTGGACTTGAATCCCATCGAAGCGATGGAAACGCTCACGACCGCGCTCAAAAAGCACAAGACCAACGACGAACTGCTCGCGAAGTTGGAAAAGGGTTCGTGATTGGTTAAATCGTTGAATTGTTAAATCGGATTTACAATGCAACGATTCAACGATTCAACGAAGAATGATTTGTCAGAATTACATTCGCGCCCGCCTTTGGAGCGGATGCTGCGAATCCATCAGTCGCTTTCGTCCGGCAAATTTCCCAACGCCTCCACGCTCGCTCGCGAACTTGAAGTCAGCACCAAATCCGTCCATCGAGACATCGAGTTCATGCGCGATAGGTTGAACCTGCCAATTGAATTTGACCGCGCTAAAAAAGGTTTTCGTTACACAGCCGAAGTCAGCGCATTTCCGACGATGCAAATCACCGAGGGTGAAATCTTCGCGCTCGTCGTCGCGGAAAAGGCTTTGCAACAATATCGCGGAACGAGCTTCGAGAAGCCGCTTTTGAGCGCGATCAAAAAAATGGAACAGTCATTGCCCGACACCATTTCTTTGGATCTTGCCGACATCGAACAAACCATTTCCTTCCGCACGCGCGCCGAGCAGATTCTTGATCTGGAAATTTTTGACACACTCGCCAAAGCCGCCGCGCGCCGCGAACAGATTGAGCTCGCCTATCGCAAACCCGGCCAGACGAAATCCGAATCGCGCATCGTTGACCCGTATCATTTGGCGAACATCAACGGCGAATGGTATTTGTTCGCGTTCGACCATGCGCGAAAAGACATCCGCACTTTTGCACCAGCACGAATCAAATCGGTCAAGCCAACTGGAAAGACTTTCGTGCGTCCGGAAAAATTCTCGCTGGAAAAAAGATTGCGCGGCAGCTTCGGTGTCCATTCGGGCAAAGGCGCGCACGAAGTCGTCATTCGCTTCAATCCGCGCGCCGCCGATTATGTCCGCGAAAAGAAATGGCATGAGTCGCAGAGTTTGCGCGAATTAAAAGGCGGGGGGGTGGAATTGAAATTAAAGTTGTCAAGTCTCATGGAAATCGAGCGATGGGTTTTAAGCTGGGGCGGCGACGCAAAGATTTTGAAACCGCGCGAATTGTCTGAATCGTTAAAACAAGCCGCCAGGAAAATTCTCAATTTGTA
>Ga0206891_10233_pt1 | contig 13259 bp, 11 predicted proteins | sample Alteio_BWOrgHeat_55_FD_153246 | JGI IMG/M metagenome (GOLD analysis project Ga0206891, IMG submission 153246) | Enriched cells from forest soil in Barre Woods Harvard Forest LTER site, Petersham, Massachusetts, United States - Alteio_BWOrgHeat_Nextera7 ...
TGCAAGATGCTGAATCCGCATTGCAGGCTTTACTGGCCAATGCAAACGGCATGAAGGCGATAGCGGATGCCGGCGCTTTGCTGGCCGATACTTTTAAAAAAGGCGGACGCGTATTCAGCTGCGGCAATGGCGGGTCGATGTGCGATGCCATGCATTTTGCTGAAGAACTATCCGGGCGATACCGGCTCGATCGGCCTGCGCTGGCGGCGGCTTCCATCAGCGACCCCAGCCATATCAGTTGCGTCGGCAACGACTATGGCTATGAGTTTATTTTTTCGCGTTATATCGAAGCGCACGCCAGAGCAGGCGATTGCCTTGTGGCTATCAGCACCAGTGGCAAAAGCAAGAATGTGATGACGGCAGTGGCAGCCGCCAAAAAGCAGGGCGTTAAAGTTATCGGCATGACATCAAAGCCGGATACATTGTTGGGGCAGGCGTCCGACATCTGCATCGCCACGCCCGGCGGCCAATATGCCGACCGTGTGCAGGAACTACACATCAAGTCTATCCATATCATGATCGAGCTGGTGGAGCGGGCGCTTTTCCCGCAGAATTATAAATAAGCTTAAGCGCCTAACTCAATTTTCGGGCAGCGGTTCATGACGACTTTCAGACCTGCTGCAAGAGCGCGTTCTGCCGCCGGCAGGTTTTGAACTCCAAGTTGCATCCAGACAGCTTTGGCTTTGATGGCAATGGCTTCATCGGTGACCCCGCCCGCAGCCTCCGAATTGCGGAAGATATCGACCATATCAATGGGCTCCGGGATGTCAGCAAGCTGTGCATAGACCTTTTCCCCCAGCAAATCCTGCCCCGTAAGGCCGGGATTAACCGGGATAACGCGGTAGCCATGTCTTTGCAGGAAATGCATGACTGTGTAGCTAGGGCGCTGCGAATTACTGCTAGCACCCACTAAAGCAATCGTTTTAACGGATTTCAGCAGGTTTTGGATATCTGCAGGTGACGGTTCGATATAGCTGGTCATTCTTGCATTCTAGGGCATTTTCCAGTTTTATAGCAGCTGAATTTATAATGACTGGACAAGCTGATGCCTATTGAAAAGAATTATGAACCCGCCGCCACCGAAGCCCGACTTTATGACCGTTGGGAAAAATCGGGCGCGTTTAAATGTAATCCGGATTCTAAAGCCGCGCCTTTCACCCTGATGATGCCACCACCCAATGTGACGGGTAGTCTGCATATGGGGCATGCGCTGACTTTCACATTGCAGGATATTCTTGTGCGCTATCAGCGTATGAAGGGCCGCGATGTTTTGTGGCAGCCGGGAACGGACCATGCCGGTATCGCAACGCAGATGGTGGTGGAGCGTGAACTGGCGGCGCAGGGTACCAATATGGGCCGCCGCGAAATGGGCCGCGAAGCCTTTCTGAAAAAAGTCTGGGAATGGAAGGAAAAATCCGGCGGCACGATTACTGGGCAGTTGCGCCGTCTCGGGGCATCCTGCGATTGGTCGCGCGAAAAATTCACCATGGATGCCGAACTGTCCAAGGCCGTAACGCGGGAATTCGTCGCGTTATTCCGCGAAGGTTTGATTTTCAAGGACAAGCGCCTCGTTAACTGGGACCCGAAGATGCTGACGGCTGTGTCCGACCTTGAGGTAGAACAGCGCGAAGTCAAAGGCCATATGTGGCACTTCCGCTATCCCTTGGAACGCGACCCGACGCAATTTGTCTGCATCGCCACCACGCGCCCGGAAACGATGTTGGGCGACGGTGCCGTTGCGGTTAATCCGAAGGATGAACGTTACCAGCATTTGATCGGGCAATATGCCGTGCTGCCGCTCGCCAATCGCCGCATTCCCATCATTGCCGATGAACATGCCGATCCGGAAAAAGGCAGCGGCGCGGTCAAAATTACCGCAGCCCATGACTTCAACGACTTTGAAGTCTGGAAGCGTCACCGTGACCAGGACTATTTCAAGCGCCAGCAGGACGGCGGTCTGATCAACCTGTTCGACGCCCACGCGCGTATGAATGAAAACGCGCCGGAAGCTTTCCGTGGCCTTGACCGTTATAAGGCGCGGGAGAAAGTCATCGCGGATCTCGAGGCCCTAGGTCTTGTGGATAAGATCGAACCTATCAAGCATGCCGTTCCGCATGGCGACCGTTCCGGCGTGGTTATCGAACCCTGGTTGTCAGAGCAATGGTACTGCGATGCCAAGAGTTTAGCCGTAGAAGCTCTGAAGGCTGTTGAGGATGGCCGCACGCAATTCGTGCCCGAACAGTGGACTAATACCTATTACGCTTGGATGCGGAATATCGAAAGCTGGTGCATCAGCCGGCAGCTCTGGTGGGGACATCAGATCCCGGCCTGGTACGGCCCGGACGGTAAATATTTCGTGGCCGAAACAGAAGCTGATGCGAAGACCGAGGCTGCCAAACACTACGGCAAGACAGTCGAGTTGGCGCGCGATGAGGATGTGCTCGACACCTGGTTCTCCTCCGCCATGTGGCCATTCTCAACTTTGGGCTGGCCAGACACGACGAAGGAACTGGCGCGTTATTATCCGACCGATGTCCTTGTCACCGGCTTTGATATCATCTTCTTCTGGGTTGCCCGCATGATGATGATGGGACTGCACTTCATGAAGGATGTGCCGTTCAAAAAAGTTTACATTCATGCGCTGGTTCGTGATGAAAAGGGCCAGAAAATGTCGAAGACCAAGGGCAATGTCATCGACCCGCTCACAGTCATTGATCAATATGGTTGCGATGCCCTGCGCTTTACGCTGGCGCATATGTCAACACCGGGCCGCGATATCAAGCTGGCGACCAGCCGCATCGAAGGTAATCGCAATTTCGCGACCAAGCTATGGAACGCCGCGCGTTTCTGCCAGATGAATGAATGCGCATGGGTCGATAGTTTTGATCCGGCTTCTGTGAAGCACACCGTCAATCAGTGGATCGTGGGCGAAACAAAACTGGCGGCAGATAAAGTTGCGTCGCTGCTGGATGACTACCGTTTTGATTTGGCAGCTTCTGCCGCTTACGATTTCATCTGGAATAATTTCTGCGACTGGTATCTGGAGTTCACCAAGCCGATTTTGGGTGGTACGGACGGCGCAACCGCGGCTGAAACCCGCGCCACCACGGCCTGGGTGCTGGGCCAGATGCTGCATTTCCTGCATCCCTTTATGCCTTATATTACTGAAGAATTATGGGGCCAGTTTGTAGGATCCGAGAAAATGCTGATGACCGACGCTTGGCCGGTGCTTGGCGATAATCTGATCAAGCCGACCGGCATCAACTGGGTGCGGCAGATGATCGATGAAATCCGCGCCGTGCGTGTTGAGCTGAATGTTCCCGGCGGGGCCAAGATCAAATTATTGATCAAGGATGCCGACAAGGATATCCAGAACCGCATAAGTGAAAATATGTCCTACATCGTGCGTATGGCGCGGCTGGTGGAAGAAGGGCAGGGAATTTCCTATGTCACCGAAATCCCCAAGGGTGCTGCGCAACTGGTGTTTGGGGATATCATCATCGCCCTGCCGCTTGCCGATATCATCGATCTGGAACAGGAACGCTCGCGCCTTGCCAAGGAAAGCGAACGGCTGAAGGCTGAAATTCAGAAAGTCGATGCGAAATTGGGTAATGCGGATTTTGTAGCCAGAGCGCCGGAAGAAGTCGTCGACGAACACCGCGAACGCAAAGCCGAGTTCGAAGCCACATTGGCTAAGCTGCAGGCCGCGCAGAAGAGTTTGTCGGCATAAAGAGGTCAAGTGATCGAACTTCGTGTACCTGCTCTGGAGTTGTTGCCGCAATACAAGGCGGCTGTTGAACGCAACTGGTCGCCGTACACGACGCGCTCTTTAACGGGTAGCGAGTTGGATAGGCTTTATAACCACCCGAAGGATTTTTTGGCAGAAATCAGCGGCGAAGATATCAGCGAACCTTTTGCTTTGCCAGACGGTACAAAGGTTCCGCGTTTGCCCGGTTTTGCGCGCTGGGTATGGGACGGCGACTTTTGCGGCAGTCTGAATTTTCGCTGGCAACCCGGCACAAGCCAATTGCCGCCGCATGTGATGGGCCATATTGGTTATGCGGTCGTGCCGTGGAAGCAAAATCGCGGTTATGCAAAAGAAGGTTTGCGCTTATTGCTCCGTGAAATCGGCAAATTGGGTTTGGCGTATGTGGAGATAACCACTGATCCGGATAACGTGGCCTCGCAAAAAGTCATTCTTGCCAATCGCGGCGAATTGGTAGAACGTTTTACAAAATCCCCTCACTATGATGGTACCGAAGGGCTTCGGTACCGGATTGACTTCGCCAACAATGGATAGGTGTTGAGATGATGCGTCTAACCAGGATTATAAAATCGGAATCAATAAGGGCGTCATGCCCGCGCAGGCGGGCATCCATTATGGCTTTTAAAAGATGGGTACCCGCCTGCGCGGGCATGACGCTGTTGTTTGTAATGCTGGCGCAGCCCGCATTTGCAGCTGCTGCGGAAGATTCCCTTTCTTCAACCAAACGTGGCACGGGTTCCATGGTGCCGGGCTCGCTGGGGTCCACGTTGCGGGCAGGCCCGCATACGGATGACCCGATGCTTTCCACGAGCGAGCCTTCGCCGCCCTCAGCAATTTCAACCACGGATGATAAAATAAGTAACCCGATGCTATCGACCAGCGGCGGGGTGCCCTCGTCAGCTATTTCAACGACCAAATCGACAACTAAAGGGCCTGCCGTAAGCCCCGCTTTATGCGACGCGCTGACCAAGCATGTCCCGAGCGCCGATACCAATTACCAGCCGGGCGTGGATATGAACGGTAAAGCGGTGGCACCCGCCGATGCGCCGGGATCGCCGCAAATGCAGCTGCCGAACAAGATCGAAATCCCCCTCACCGTTGACCTCGCCAAGATCTTGAAGCTCGATACCACCAAGCCGCCTTATAATAATTTCGGCGCGGGTACAGAAGCGTGGCTAGGTAACCTGTCGGTTCAGGGCGATAGTGTTTTGTTCAACGGCAAGCCCCTATCCAGCGAACAGCAGGATAATCTGGCGGTTGTGTGCATGAAGCAGAGGTAAAGGCTATATTTGCATAAGTTGTGGGCTTTGTTATGTTCTCCCGGAACACTTCATTAACCGGATTAACAATGAACGCCCCTCAGACGAAATCAGCTGCTCCTCAAGCCAAAGCCCCGAAAAATGCCATCAGCCCGACACGGGCTGAGAATTATGCGCAATGGTATCAGCAGGTCGTGAAATCATCCGATATGGCGGAAATGTCCGGCGTGCGCGGTTGCATGATCATCAAGGGCTGGGGCTACGGTGCCTGGGAATTGATGCAGCGTGACCTCGATGCGCGTTTCAAGGAAACGGGGCACGATAATTATTATTTCCCCTTGCTCATTCCTCTCAGCTATTTCCAGAAAGAAGCCGACCACGTTGAAGGCTTCGCCAAGGAAATGGCCGTGGTGACGCATCACCGCCTCGCCATGAAAGACGGCAAGCTGGTACCGGAAGGCGAGCTGGAAGAACCCCTGATCATCCGCCCGACGTCTGAGATGATTATCGGCGAGGCGATGTCGAAATGGATCAAATCCTACCGCGATTTGCCGTTGCTGCTGAATCAGTGGGCCAATGTCATGCGCTGGGAAATGCGTCCGCGCATTTTGTTGCGCACGGCAGAATTTCTCTGGCAGGAGGGCCATACCGCGCATGAAACCTATGAAGACGCGATGCATGAGACAAAACAGATGCATAAAGTGTATCAGGATTTTGTCGAGGAAATGCTGGCCGTCCCCGTTGTGCCGGGCGAGAAAACCGCTAATGAACGTTTCCCCGGCGCCGTGAATACGTTTACAATCGAGGCGATGATGCAGGACGGCCGCGCTTTACAGGCGGGCACATCGCATTATCTGGGGCAGAATTTTGCTAAATCCATCGGCATTCAGTTCCAGAGCCGCGAAGGTAATCTGGAGCATGTGCACACAACATCATGGGGTCTGTCGACACGCACTTTGGGCGCTTTGGTCATGACCCACGGCGACGATGACGGCATGCGCATGCCGCCGCGCGTCGCGCCGCAGCAGATCATTATTGCCCCTATCGTGCGTGATGATGCGGGCAAGCAGGCAGTGATGGATTATTGCGATGCATTGCGCGATGAATTGAAAAAACTCAGCTACGGTGGGCAGCCTCTGCGCGTACGTGTAGACAAACGTGATATCGCGGGTTCCGACAAACGCTGGGAATGGATCAAAAAAGGCGTGCCGTTGCTGCTGGAAATTGGTCAACGCGATATTGAGGGCGGCAAAGTTTGCGTGACCCGTCGCGATCAACTGGCGCAAGGCAAAAAATTCATCGCGCGCGCGGAGTTCATCGCCTCCGCCGTCGCTGAATTGGAATCCATCCAGAAAGGCATGTATGATGCGGCGCTGGCTTTCCAGAAGGCGCGCACCGTCACCAACATCACCACCAAGGCGGAGTTCGACGCCTACTTCGCCAAGGATGCCGATAACAGCTTCGCCGGTGGGCAGGGCTTCGTGCGCGCCAAATGGTCGGGCGATATGGCATCACTGAAATATCTTGATGAACATGCCGTCACCATTCGCTGCATCCCCTTCGACCAGGACGGTGTCGAGGGCAAATGCGTTCTGACCGGTGTGCCTGCGACGCAGGATGTCATCTTCGCACGGGCTTACTGATGATCTTCACTCCCTTCGAACGAATGGTGGCGATGCGCTATTTGCGGGCGCGGCGGCAGGAGGGTTTTATCTCTGTCATTGGCTGGTTTTCGCTGATCGGTATCGGTCTTGGCGTTGCGACATTGATCATCGTCATGTCGGTGATGAACGGGTTCCGGCAGGAGCTGTTCCAGCGTGTGCTTGGCCTCAATGGCCATTTAAATCTCTACAGCAATGTCGGCGGCGTAACGGAGTACGAGCCGATGCTGGAACGCATCCGCAAAGTGCCGGGCGTGCTGGATGCCTCCCCCACGGTTGAAGCGCAGGCTTTGCTGAGTAAAGACGGCATGGCCTCCGGCGTTTTTGTGCGCGGCGTAACTCCTGAAGCCATTCGCAAGCGTCAGACTATTGCCAATCATATTGTGCAAGGTACGCTGGACAATTTCACCACCGACCAGATCGCCATTGGCGTGCGGATGGCGCAACGGCTTGATGTGCATGTCGGCGACAGCATCACTTTGCTATCGCCCGTCAGTAAGACCACAATTTTTGGCGCCGCGCCACGTTTGCGCAGTTATCAAATCGCCGCCATTTTTGATGTCGGCATGTTTGAATATGACAACAATTTCGTCTTTATGCCGCTTGGCGCTGCGCAGATTTTCTTCCGCACTGGCGACGGTGTTTCGGCGCTGGAAATGTTCGTGAAGGACCCGCAGCATCTGCGCGAAATCCGCAGCGATATAGTCGCCGCTGTTGGCGGGCCCGGTTATCATCTCATGGACTGGCAGCAAAATAACTCCAGTTTCTTTACCGCGCTGCAGGTGGAACGTAACGTCATGTTCCTGATCCTGACCATGATCATTTTGGTCGCCGCTTTCAATATTATCTCCAGCCTCATCATGCTGGTAAAGGATAAAGGCCGTGATATCGCCATTCTGCGGACGATGGGCGCAACGCGCGGCATGATAATGCGGATTTTCTTTTTGAACGGCGCTAGCATCGGCATTATCGGCACATTTTTTGGACTGTTGCTGGGACTGTTTATCGCTGGCCATATCGAAGGGTTGCGGCAGATCGTGCAGAAAATCACGCATACCGATCCTTTCTCGCCCGAAGTTTATTTCCTCACCCGCATGCCTTCCGTTGTCGATGTCGGCGATGTCGTGCGCATCGTGCTGATGGCGCTCGGCCTTTCGTTCCTTGCGACTTTATACCCAGCGTGGCGGGCAGCGAAACTCGATCCGGTTGAGGCGCTGCGTTATGAGTAATATCGTTCTCAGCCTGCAAAATATCACGCGCACTTTTCAGCAGGCGGGCCAGCCTTTGCCGGTTTTGCGCGGCTGTAATCTGGAAATTGCGGCTGGTGAATTGGTGGCGCTGATCGGGCCATCTGGTTCCGGTAAATCGACTTTTTTGCACACGGCAGGTCTTTTGGAGCGTCCTGACGGCGGCAAGATCGTTATTGCAGGCAATGACGCCAGCACGTTGGATGACGCAGGCCGCACGGCGCTGCGCCGCCAGACGATTGGCTTTGTCTATCAGTTCCATCACTTGTTGCCGGAATTTTCTGCCGTCGAAAATATTATGCTGCCGCAAATGCTGGCAGGCGCGGCGCGTGATGACGCTAAACGTCGCGCTTTGGATTTGCTGAATTTGGTGGAGCTATCAATGCGCGCCGATCATCGTCCCGGGCAACTGTCGGGCGGCGAACAGCAACGTGTTGCACTGGTACGCGCGCTTGCTAACAAACCCAAAATCCTGATCGCGGATGAGCCGACAGGTAATCTCGACCCGCAAACCGCCGATGTCGTTTTCAATGTGCTGCAGGATTTGGTTCGCACACAAAATCTGGCACTGCTAATGGCCACGCATAATCATGACCTCGCACGGCGCATGGGCCGGGTGGTGGAAATTAGGGCTGGGGTTTTAGCCCAGATTTAGCGGGGGACTTTGCCATTGTAGGTAGGGCCTGACTATGGGCAGCGGGAGGTTTGGTTTCATGTCTCGCAACAACTGCAACACAAGAAGCGAGACTGGCGATCATGCACAAAGCGGCACCAACTGACTTAAAGGGAACCGCGTGAGCCTGCTGCACAGGCGACCCATCATATCCGTTATAAAGAGAATCCACAAAATTCTGAAAAGACATATTTTGTCCTTATTAAAAAATATCTCAGCTACCCTGCTTTAAGGCAAAAGCGTTATCCTTGAAATAGCCACAGACCCTTTGCGACGTTTTGCTGGTTCTGATGCAGGCAAGGCCCACGCCATCCGGCAGCTTGGTGCCTTCCGTGTAACATTCGCCACCTGCCTTGATGATGTCATCGCAGCCGAAGGGCTGTGCGGTAGGCGCTGATGTTACAAGCTTGATGTTAGACGGGATGCTGCTACAGGCTGCTGTACACAAAAATAAGGTAGCGGCACAGGAAGAAAAAACTGAAGAAATACGAGTCATAAATTACACCCCAATGAAATATCTACTGATGCTAGGACGCGGATTTCGAATTGTAAATGATATTCGGTTTTGATGGGTCGTTTTAGTGATGCTTTTCTGAATTTATCCATTTGATTTTACAGTCTTTTCCGGCAACTTTTCGCTTGGTACCCAAAGCTTAAAATGCTACTTTCTGCACCGGATTTTTAACGCCCTGATTCCGGGCCCAAGCAGGATAAAATTGTGACTGAAACAGCCGCCCAAACACCGCCTCCATCTGACATTACGCAAACGACAATCGAAGATGAAATGAAGCGCTCCTACCTCGATTACGCGATGAGCGTGATCGTCTCGCGCGCATTGCCGGATGTGCGCGACGGGTTGAAGCCTGTGCATCGCCGCATTCTGTTCGCGATGAAAGAAGGCGGCTACGACAGCAGCAAAGCCTATAAAAAATCGGCGCGTATCGTCGGTGATGTCATGGGTAAATATCACCCGCATGGCGATAGCGCGATTTACGATGCCATGGTGCGCATGGCGCAGGACTTCTCGATGCGCCTGCCGCTCATCGATGGGCAAGGCAATTTCGGTTCCATGGACGGCGATAATGCCGCCGCAATGCGTTATACCGAGGCGCGTCTGGCAAAATCCGCCGAGACGATGCTGGAAGATATTGACAAAGACACCGTCGATTTCCACCCCAATTACGACGAATCCCAAAAAGAACCTGATGTTCTGCCATCGCGCTTTCCGAATTTGCTGGTTAACGGCGCTGGTGGCATTGCTGTCGGTATGGCGACCAACATCCCGCCGCATAATCTGGGCGAAGTGATTGATGCGACGCTGGCCGTCATCAAAAATCCAGAAGTCACGCTGGAAGAATTGATCGAGATCGTCCCCGGGCCCGATTTCCCTACCGGCGGCATTATCTTGGGTCATGCCGGTTGCCGTTCGGCGGCTTTCACGGGTCGTGGCAGCGTTATCATGCGCGGTCGCACCAATATCGAAGAAATCCGCAAGGATCGTCAGGCAATCATCATCACGGAAATCCCGTACCAGCTGAACAAAGTGCGCCTGATCGAGCGCATTAGCGAATGCGTCAATGAGAAAATCATCGAAGGCATCAGCGATCTGCGCGACGAATCCGACCGCGACGGCGTGCGCGTAGTAGTTGAATTAAAGCGCGACGCGATGGCCGAGATTGTCCTGAACCAGTTGTTTGCGCATACGCAATTACAAAGTAATTTCCCTGTTAATTTGCTGGCCCTCAATGGCGGCCGTCCGCAGCAGATGAATTTGAAGGAAGTGCTGACTGCCTTTATCAATTTCCGCGAAAGAACTGTCACGCGCCGTACCGAGTTCGAACTTAATCAGGCGAGAGCCCGCGCCCATATTTTGGCGGGTCTGGCCGTTGCCGTTGCCAATATCGACGAAGTCATTGCTCTTATCCGCAAAGCCAGCGACCCCGCTATTGCCCGCGCAGAATTGATGGCAAGGGCTTGGCCGGTGAAGGATGTAGGCCCTTTGATCGCTCTTGTTGACGGCGAAGCTTCGATTCAGGGTGGCGTTTACAAAATGTCGGAAACGCAGGCCAAGGCAATTCTGGATCTGCGTCTGCATCGCCTCACCGGGTTGGAACGCGAAAAGATCAGCGCCGATCTGCATGAAGTGGTGGAACGTATCCGCGATTATCTTGATATTCTTGCCAATCGTCCGCGTATTTTCCAGATCATTACCCAGGAACTGACCGAAATCCGCGAAAAATTTGCAACACCGCGCAGAACAACGATCGAAGCGCAGGAGTTCGAGACTGATATCGAAGATTTGATCCAGCGTGAAGATATGGTCGTGACAGTCAGCCATTCGGGCTACGTCAAACGTGTGCCGCTCTCCACCTACCGCGCGCAGAAACGTGGCGGCAAGGGCAGAGCCGGTATGACGACGAAGGACGAAGATTTCGTCAATGATATCTTTGTCGCAAGCACCCATACGCCGATGCTGTTCTTCTCCTCGCTCGGTCGCGTTTACAAACTAAAAGTCTATAAACTGCCGCTCGGTAATCCGCAGGCGCGTGGTAAGGCGCTCGTCAATCTGTTACCGCTGGAACAGGGCGAGACAATCACCACCGTTATGCATCTGCCGGAAGATGAAGCGGCGTGGGATAAACTCAATGTCATGTTCGCGACATCCGCAGGCACGGCGCGCCGTAACCAGCTGTCGGATTTCAGCAATGTACGCCCCAGCGGTATCATCGCGATGAAACTGGAAGAAGGCGACAAGCTGATCTCTGTCCAGACCTGTACGGATAAAGACGATGTCCTGCTGGCCACCAAACAGGGCAAGTCGATCCGCTTTGCCGTCGATGATGTGCGCGTGTTTACGGGCCGTAATTCCGTCGGTGTGCGCGGCATCAAACTGGCCGAAGGCGACGAAGTTATGTCGATGTCGATCCTGCATCATGTGGATGTGACATCCGAAGAACGCGTAGCCTATATCCGCCAAGCCAATGCCGCCCGCAGGGCAAGTGGCGAGGCGACTGAAGATCAAGCCACAGGTGACGATGAAGAAACAACCGCCAGTGTCACTTTGTCGGCGGAACGTTTTGCAGAACTGGCGGCGCAGGAACAGTTCTTGCTCACTGTGTCCGAACGCGGTTTCGGCAAACGCACTTCAGCCTACGAATACCGCATCACCAATCGCGGCGGGCAGGGTATATGGAACATGGAAATGTCAGGTCGTAACGGCCTGATCGTCGCTACCTTCCCGGTCAAGGACGGACAGGACATCATGCTGGTCTCCGACGGCGGGCAGATTATCCGCATGCCGATCAAGGATATCCGCATCGCCGGGCGCAAGACGCAGGGCGTCACGGTCTTCCGTGTCGATGAAGCGGAAAAAGTAGTCTCCGTCGCTGCGCTGGATGATCAGACCGGCGGAGATGTCGGTGGCGAAAATGGCTCCGATACTGTCGAAGAAGTAACTGAATAAAGAAGGCTAAAGCCTCATGGCAAAAACCACGCAACGCATCGGCCTCTACCCCGGCACGTTCGACCCTATCACGCTGGGGCATTTTGATATCATCCAGCGGGCCGCGAAGGTGGTTGATCATCTGGTGATTGGCGTCGCGAAGAACGCGGGCAAGGGGCCATTGTTCGATACCAAGGAACGCGTAGCGATGGTGGAACGCGAAGTCGAAGCCTTAAAGCGCAAGGGCCTCAAGAATATCTCCGTCCAGCCGTTCGATAATCTGCTGATGCATTTCGCGGTTGATATCGGCGCGGTGGTGATTATCCGCGGCCTGCGCGCGGCATCTGACTTCGAGTATGAAATCCAGATGGCGGCGATGAATTACCGCATGAACCCGAAAATCGAGACCATTTTCCTCACCGCCACCGAAGGTACGCAGTTTGTATCCTCGCGCTTCGTCAAGGAAATCGCCCGCCTGAAGGGCAATGTGAAGCCTTTCGTCAGCCCGCGCATAGCAGCCCTGCTGGCGGAGCGTTTCAGCCACGCGGCGGCCCGCCGCAAGGTGCGGCCAGAAGTGCGGGATTAACCGGCCAAAAGTCCTATAATCCTGATATTTTTAACGCTTTTCGGGTCCGCAAGTGACTTCCCGGTTGACCTGAGGCCCCCGCACCCCTAATTTGCCCCCTTCCTGCGCTGACCGCGTAGCTCAACGGTAGAGCATTTGACTTTTAATCAAAGGGTTGCGGGTTCGAAACCCGCCGCGGTCACCATTTCTGCTCCTACCAAATTTCAGGCTAATGCATAACAGCTAGATCGGGATCGTGGAGATCGGCGATGATAGCGATGGCACCATCGAAATCCTTGCCTAAAAGCGCATCGATGTTTTTAACGCCAAATTGGAGCAAGAGCATCCGCTCGATATCTGCGTGGGAAATACCAAGCATCTTGCCGCTCTGGCTTATGAGCGCGTACAGGGCGCGGCGACGAATACCGGGAATGTCAGCGTTTGTAAGGGGTTCTTCGTTCGCCGGAACAAGTTTGCGTTTAGGCGCTTCCTTTGCCTTCGGTCGAAAAGGAATGACGTTGTTTGTATTGTCTTTGCTCATTTTCTGTTCCTTTGAATATTTTGGGTCTGATTGATTTAAAATATACGGGCAACATATCGCAAAATCGTGGTTAACGGGCGCGTTTTATCTGCCGCAACTATTGAT
>Ga0206891_10267_pt1 | contig 13241 bp, 9 predicted proteins | sample Alteio_BWOrgHeat_55_FD_153246 | JGI IMG/M metagenome (GOLD analysis project Ga0206891, IMG submission 153246) | Enriched cells from forest soil in Barre Woods Harvard Forest LTER site, Petersham, Massachusetts, United States - Alteio_BWOrgHeat_Nextera7 ...
CTACTTTATAGAAGCGAAAAAAGATGAGCCACCGACGGTGAAGGTTGCGCAAACTGATACGCGCGTCAGCCCGATTCAGGAGCTGCCGGTGACAGTCGAAGCCAATGACGATTACGGCCTGCAAGACATGGAACTGCACTACTCCGTCAATGGCGGCGATGAGCAGACAGTCCCGCTATTGAAGGCCAAAGGCGCGAAAGATGGAATCGGCAAAACGCTGCTGTACCTGGAGAATTTCAAACTGAAGCCCGGTGACTTGGTCAGCATGTACGCCGAGGCCAAGGATGCTAAGCAGACATCGCGGACTGAGATGGTTTTTGCCCAGGCCGAGCCCTTTGATCTGACCTTCCGTCAATCGCAGCAGTCTGGTGGCGGTGGTGGCCAGGGCGGGGGAAACGAGTCTGAGCAAATCTCTGAGAAACAGAAGGAAGCGATTGCCGCGACATGGAATCAAGCGCGCAATGGCGGCCGGCAGGACAAAAAGGCAATAGATGAGAATGCCCGGTTTCTCTCGGACGTAGAAGCAAAAATTGCGGACCAAGCCAAGACCCTGGCAGCACGCATGCGAAGCCGCGAACTGGCCGGGACGGGCTCGCAATTCGAAGAGTTCGCGAAAGAGATGGACAAGGCGTCAGCGCAGATCGGCGAAGCCGTCGATCAATTGAAGAAGGAGAAATTCAAGGAAGCGCTGCCCGCCGAAGAGAAAGCGCTGCAATCCTTCTTGCGCGCCGATTCGCTATTTAAAGACATTCAAATTGCGTTCAATCAGCGGGGCGGCGGTGGTGGCGGCCAGGGCAGCGCCAGCCGTGACCTGGAGCGCATGCTCGATTTGGAGCTGGATACCGAAAAGAATCAGTATGAGACCGGCCAGTCGGCTTCTTCGTCTCAAAGCGACCAGCAAAAGCAAGTAGATGAAATGATGCAGCGGCTAAAGATGCTGGCGCAGCGGCAGCAGCAATTGGCGCAGCAGAAACAGCAGGACATGGCCTTCCAGCAGCGATACGAGCAAGAGATGTTGCGGCGCGAAGCCGAGCAACTGCAGCAGCAGATGGAAGACATGAAGAACGGGCGGCAGCAATCGTCTCTGCAGCGCGACGGGCAACAACAATCCCAGAACGGACAACAATCGCAAAGCGGACAACAGGGCCAAAGCGGGCAGCAGAGTGCCTCTTCACAATCAAAGCAGCAAGCCGGACAGCAGTCTGGACAGCAAAGCGGACAACAGTCGCAGGGCCAATCGGGCCGCGGGGTGCAAAGCGCGATGCAGAGCATGTCGCGAAGCGATCGCCAGACCGTGGACCAGGCCATGGACGCGATGCGGCAGGCGGAGGATGAGATGCGAAAGGCCGTTAGCCAGCACGATCAGGCTGCCATGCAGCGCGCTTCAGAAAAGCTGGCACAAGCCGAGCAGTTGATGGCAGGACTGGAAAAGAAGCAGGCGAGTAATGGCGTTTCTGATCTGGCCCAACAAGCGCAGGCCATGGCCGATCATCAAAAAGATTTTGCCAACAGGTTGGATAAGGAGTTCCCGGGCGAAGGGTATCCAGGGTTCACGCCATTTTCCGATCGGCCGCGGCGGCGCTTTGCCGCGGAGCCTCCCCAGAAGCCGGCGACGCGTGAGGCCGAATCGCTTGCGAATGAGAAACAGCAGATGTCAAAGCAAATGGAGCAGCTAGAACAACAGGTTCGGGACCGGGCGAAAGCGCTTTCCGGCGGAGAGCCGTCAGCAGCCAACCAGATGCGAAGCGCACTCTCCGAACTTGAGCAGCGCGATATGGCGCTGCATATGAAGACGGATGCTGAGTGGATTCGCAAGGGCTGGGGACAGCAGGTGAAAGAAGACGAGGCCAGCATGGTGCAGTCCCTTGAGCAGCTCAGTCAGGGTTTGTCGCAAGCGCAGGCTGCGGTTCAAAACGGAGATAAGCCGGGCGCGACTGATCCCAGGGCAATTCAGGCGCAACGAAGTCTGGCGGAGTTGGAGCGGCTGCGGCAGCAGCTTGAGAATCAAGCAGCGCAAGCGGCGCGCAACGGCCAGCCGGGACAAAACGGGAAACCAGGCCAAAATGGTCAGCAAGGTCAACAGCCCGGACAGAATCAACAATCGGCGCAGGCCGGACGTAACGGCCAGGGTTCGCAGCAGAATGGACAGCCCAATGGACAAAGTGGCCAACAGCAGAGCGGCCAGGCCGGCGGAACTCAGCAGGCTAGCAGCGGCCAAGCTGCAGGCGGGGAGGCTCAACGTGCCGGGGCGCCACAGCAGGGAGGCGGACCGGGCGGCGCTGCGGTGGGATTGCCGGGCGATACAACCAGTTGGGGGAATGGCGTACGCGAACAGTACGATCCCCGGCAGTTGGCAGAGACGTTGCGCCAGTTGGAGGATTTACGGCAGCGAATGGGACGAACGGATGCCCAGAACTGGAACGATTTGAACGGCGTGATTCGACAGTTGCAGACGATCGGACAGGCGCAGCCTGCCGTGCTGGCAGCACGATTGAATCAAGAGGTTCTGCCTGCGCTGGAGCGTTTGGAAATGCAGATGAAGCGGCAAGCCGGTCAGGACACGTCATCCGCCCGTAGCGTGAAGCCCGAGAAAGCAGCGGCCGGCTATCAGGACGCCGTGGCCGACTACTTCCGCAAGTTGAGCAAGTAAACGGCAATCATCTTAACTGCGATTCCAACTCGTCGAAGCGGCGCTTTAGATCCAGAAAATCGGTCCGCAGCTCACCCAGGCTTTTGCGAAGTTCCGACACTTCCTGTTCCAGTTGCGCAACGCGGCCGGTGGCCGGGGTGGGGAAGTCGGTATCGCCGCGCGCCTGCTCCAGAACCGGTTCGCCATTCAGCAAGTGCGAAACACGAGACTCCTTTTGTCCTGGCTGGCGTGGAATTTTGACTGCCAGCGGCCCGTCAGGCCACTCAGCGAGTTTGTCTATCACCCGCTCTGTCTCTTCCAGATCGGCGAATGAATAGATGCGCTCGCTGCGGTCTTTAATCTCGCCGAGAGTTTGCGGACCCCGCAGCAACAGCGTGCACAGAACGGCAAGTTCGCGGCGGCCCAGGTTCAACGTTTCTGAGATGCGTTGAGCGTATTTGTTTACGCGCCCATTGCCCGTCACCATCACCGCGAACTTCTTTTCGCGCAGGCCCAGCATGGCATCGGAGACTGAATCTTCGTCATAGTCAACAACGGGCCAGCGGTTTGACTTCTGATTGCACGCGTTAACCAGCGCGTTCATAGAAAGCGGGTAGTACTCGGGTGTGGTTGCCTCTTTTTCGATCAGGGCGCCCAGCACCCGGGTTTCGACAGGGTCGAGGACGGGAATCATATCTTCTATTGTGAGGGAGTGACTCTAACCCCCTGCGGCGCGCGTTACGTTATCCGGTCCGGATCAAACGGGTGATGCAGCGGGCGCTTATACTGCCGGAGCATGCGCCGGAACTGATCGGCCAATCCATACTCCGCCTTCATGAACTCGCCATTCATGAACTCCTTCAGCGGCACGGTCTGTTCGGTCCGGGCCGTCCCGTCGGTGTAGCAGACCACTTCCATTGCCTCATTAATTAGGTCGTTGGGATCTTCTGAGAACTTGTATACATTCCAGAATCGATACTCTTCGATGCGCTTGCCATCCGCGTCTCGCAGTGCCAGGCCCTCTGTGTTACGGTTATGGGCATCCTCAGCCTCGTCATCGTCAAGCGCCAGCCGCTCCAGTGTTCCCATTAGCCGCTGCGACGCCAACTGCAGCCCATTGCGCTGCGTCGCAAATCCGGAATGCAGCTTCAGCCACGTCTCTGGTTGATGTTCGTACGATTCAAGCGATAGACGGTACATCGCATTCTCGCTTCGCTTGATGTCGAAATGCACAATTGCCAACTGATAAAGCAGTTCGCGCGTCACCGGATCGAGCGATTGAAACTGAGTGGCATAGTTGGACCGGGCCCTGAGAAACCCCTTCACCGTCTCCCCGCGTAAAGGGTGGAACTCCTGCTCGTACGGATCGTCGGCCCCAGTCCCGTCTGCGCCAGCCGCAGTTCTTTTCTCAGTCAAGTTTTCCAAAGCAAACGCGTTTTCGTCGACCGCTTGCCCACTCTTGATAAGAAAAAGTTTCGGAGATTTCGAGCGCTTCCGAGTAGATCGAACCGGTGTATCGGGCTCCGTTTGCATCTCTCCAGATAGCTCGGCTTTCTTGTTCTTGTCTTGAGGTTCTTCCACGGTCTCCGATCGCACGCCTGGCTTAGTCTTTCTTGGCATACTGATTGTCCTCCACATGCAAGTTTGCGTGCCAACCTTTTCGCGCCGATCAAGAACCGCCGCCAAGCCCTTGCGCCGGCTCAAGATATAAATCTCACCCACCCTGTGATGACTCAGCCCGCAACCTACCGTGTTGCCTTTGCGTCATGCTAGAAGTGTGATGCTTCGTCTTGCTGTCCTCGTCCTCTGTTCCAGTCTGTTTCTCGATGCCCAGGACCGAATCACCGTCGACCAACTCGTCCAGTTCATCCGCTCGGCGCTTGCTCAGAACCTTGATGAGAAAAAGGTCCTCGACTACCTGAAGCATGTTCAGCTAACCGAGAAGCTCACGCCCGAGATTGTCGAAAGCCTCACCCGGCAAGGCGCTGGTCCGCGTGTCGTCCATTTATTGGAGGGACTCGAAACGCAATCTGCCGGTCTGAAGCCCCCAGCCGGTGACCCCATTCACCCGCCGCCGTCGCAAGAAGCGTCGCTCCCCACGAGTCAACTCCGCGAGAACTCGCCCGACACCCAATCAGCGCCGCAGGGGCCTCCGCCGCCCGATTCCGCCACCCGCGAACGAATGCTCGACGACATGCGCACGTACTCTGAAAGCTACACCGCCAATCTGCCGAACTTCGTGTGCCTGCAGGTCACCAAGCGTTACATGCAGCAGGGCGCCTCCGACATCTGGCACACACAGGACACCATTGCCATCAAACTCAGCTACAACGACCATCGCGAACACTACGACGTAATCAGCGTCAACGGACAAATGAAGGAGACTCCGATGGAAAAGCTGGGCGGCGCGACATCCGAGGGTGAGTTCGGCAGCTTGATGGCCGGCATCTTCCGTCCTTCCAGTCAGGCGCAATTCGGCTGGCAATATTGGCGCACAATTCGCAACAAAACGGTGGCCGTCTTCAACTACTCGGTCGAGCAGGCCAATTCAACCAACCGCCTCACCTGGATGCAGGGCACACCGGATCAGCAGGAAATTGTCACCGCCTATCGCGGGCTGGTTTATTGGGATCCGAAGAACAACCAGATGGTTCGTCTCACTGTGGAATCCATCAATATTCCGGATTCCTTCCCGATTAAGGAAGCCTCGACCCGGCTAGACTACGACAACGTCGAGATCAGCGGCAACCAGTATATGTGTCCCTTGACGGCCGTCGTGCAGATGCGCGCTGGCCTCGAACGAAGCAAGAACGAAGTCTCATTCCGTCTCTACAAAAAATTTGAGGTCGGCTCTGTGATCAAGTTCGATGGGGCCGACGATCCGCCAGCCCCATCAACTCCGCCCCCGCAATAGTTGAGGCGTCATGCGCGACATCAAGGGCGAGCTTGCTCAATTGGAACACGTCCTAAGAATGTTCGAAGAAGATTTTGGCGTTTCGATCTCTTTTGCCTATGACAGCAACAATCGAGCTTGGGTTAAACCCGAGGCTGCCTTTTCGGACCTGGAGGTTGTCAATGAGAACGGCTTCATCCTGAGGGATATCGCCAAGCGGTAAGAACCGGAAAGCTTTCCGAGAAAAGGCCAGCCTTCGGGCTGGCTTTTTTTATTTCTCGCCCGACTGAGCTAGATTCTCAAGGTTGATCGTCGCTAGACAGAGCGGGCCGTGACGGTCAGAGAAGGTCAGTATCCCGGTCGTTCTTCCGCTGTCGTAGGTAATGGCGATGTCGACATTGTAAATCGCGGGCGTTCCTAGGAGATCTCTCACTCCGGTGATTTGCAGGTCACGCATAGCGCCCCGTCTTCCCCGAACAACATCCTGCCACCGGTGGAACTCTTCACGAGACTGGGGAAACGGTGGGCACATGCTGTCGTAGATTTTATCTAGGTCGCCCCGCTGCCATTCAGCAACGAAGGTGCTGACATCCTGGTCGATTTCTGCGCGGCGCGCTTTTGACGGCCCACAACTGATCCCCAAAAGCGCGGCCGCAATGAGGCCCACAAGTGCTCTGATCGTCAATGAGTGGTATCGCCGCATGGCTCTACACTCTCACTACCTTCATCGATAACATGCTTCGCGTTGCTGAGAGCACTTGGAAAACAAGTGGTTATACCGAGAAAGGTTATTGCCTCCAGTTGGCCAGCGAGTAGTTCACTGTGACAGCGTATAGTTCACCAAAACGTCCGTCACCACAGTGACCGGGTCGCCATTCAGCAGTGTGGGCTGGTAGCGCCACTGGGCCACGGCCTCGAGCGCCGATTGCGACAAATCATCGCTGGGCGAGGAAACAATGCGAAGATCCTGCGGAACGCCTTCAGCCGAAATCACAACCTCGAGATGAACCGCGCCCTGAACACGGGCATTCTTCGCGGCCGCGGGATAAACCGGCTGTATCTTCTTAATGAGGTTCCCCTGGGCCATTTCCCCGCCAATCCGCAATTGTTTGCCCTCACCCTCGGGTTGCTTCCCGGCGTCGCCCAGTGTCAGGCCGTGATCCACCTTTGAATCGTCCTCCACCTTGAACTCGCGATACAACGTTGGATAGCCCGCCTTCTCCACGCGCAAAATATACTCCCCCGCCGGTAGACTTTCAAACACAAACTTCCCGTCTGCCGTGGTCGTCGCCTCCTTCTTGACGGCGCTGGTTGGGTCATAGATAGATGCCTTGGCATCCGCCACCGGCATCCCATGCGGGTCTAACAACGACCCTCCAATCGTGGCCGCTGTGAGCCCCGCTGAGGCCAGCAAGCCGGAAAAAACACTGCGTCTCACACTCGTTAGTGTCATCTTTGAACTCCTTTGTTCATTGGTCTTGGGTTGAGAAGAAAAGGTCACCGCCGAGGTGGCCATGGTTAGAACGGAAAGGGCGGAGAGCGCCGCGGAGAAACGAAGCACGCTGGGCCGTTTAAGTGCCCGCGACCCGCGCAAGATATTGTGCAAGCGCTCCTCTAGCTCACCGCACCGCGCCCCGCTCGCCATTGGAATACCCGCCGGCCACGGTCCACTTCCTCGCGCTCCGCCTCCAAAGCTCTTAGCGATCTCGAGCAATTCCGCCGCATACTCAATCGCCGGCACGCCATGCTGCAGCACCAGTTCATCGCACGCACGTTCGCTCTCGCGCCGTAAGCTCCGCCGGCTGATCCAAGCCATCGGTTGGAACCACCACAGGGACGTCGCCAGTTGCGCAAGCAGTTGCGACGCCACATCGCGTCTTTTCACGTGCGCCAGTTCATGCAGTAAGACCGCACGCTGCCGGGCTCGCGTCCAGGTCAGTGCTGCATCCGGCAGCACAATGCGCGGTTTTGACAATCCAAACGTCATCGGCATTGCATGTCCGGCCAGCAACAACAACTCCGGCGTTTTTCCGATCCGCAGCAACGCGCACAGCTCAGCCATCACCTGATCTAGTTGCTCGTCGGCGACCCGCTTCCCCCGCTGCGCCAAGCCGCGTACCCGAACCATACCCAGCACAAACGGCGCCAGGGTAAATGCCACGCCCGCTATCCACAGCAACACCGGCCAATGGCTCGCGAACCACCTAGGCCCGCCGCCCCCCACCGTCCGGACCGTCTGGCTGATGGTAATTGCACCCTGTGTCCCACTCACACGTCCGAATCCCAACCAGGTCAAGCTCGCCAACAAACTTTCGGGTCCCGGCCACGCTATTGGAAATACCGGCAGGATCGTCGCAAACAACGGCCAGTCAACTACTAGCGCCAGCGCAAACAATACGATGCTGTGCCGCCTCGCCGCGGGTGATCCGCGCAACCCCCGCCGCAGCACTTCCGCCGCCAACAGAATCACGCCAGACCGAATCAACAAGCTCGCGAGCGGTATCATTAGCGTCCCTCCTGCCGAGCTTTTTCGATCAGCGCTGACAGCCTGTCATACTCCTCCGCCGTCAGGTTCCGCGCCGAAACATCCAGCAGCGTCGCCACTGCCTGTTCGGCGGACCCGTCGAAAAACGTATCCAGCATATGCGCTGCCGCCGATCGCCTCGCTTTCTCGCGCGGCACCACCGGCATGAAAACATACCGCAATTCTTCCGCCTCATGCCGGATGTGCTTCTTTTCTTCGAGCACCCGCAGCATGGCCCGTACTGCCGAGTAGCTCGGCGGCTCCGGCATCGCTTCCAGAATCTCCGCCACCGTCGCTCGCCCGCGCCGGTACAGAACATCCATGATCTGTCGCTCCCGTCGGCTCAGCTTGTGCTGCATTTGTAGCATGATGCTATAAAAGTAGCATCTCTTTGGGAGGCTGTCAAAGTGTTTCGTCGTACTCCATTCATCCTGCTCGCCGCAATATCCCTCCTGACGGCCTGTGCCCCGCGCATTTCGCAATCCTTTCGCGTCGTCCCCGCCGATCCCGCCTACCTGTTACGTTCCCCGGACCATCAGGACACTCCATTCACCGATGTGCTTCGTCGTTACAACGGCTTCGAACCAGGCCGCAACTGGATCGACTTGCAGCAGTCCATGGGACTGCGCATTGAGAATGCCTACTATGAAAAAGGAGCGTCCCGCCGGGGCCTGACCGGCTATCTAGGTACGGAAGTAGCCCGCTACTCATCGAACCCTCCGGCAGGATTGATCCTGCTTTCGGTTGAGCCGATGAAGAACCGTCCGGAGTGGGATCTGCCCGTGCAGAGCCTGATCGCGCCCACGCAACAGCATTTCGCTGTGCACCGCTTCTTCTACGAGATTGTGTTTTCGAAGCGGGACAACACGCACGGCGCAGTACTCCTGGCAGCCGGCACGCCGGAGGAACTCGACCGGCTCTCCGCTCTGCTCTCGAACCCGGAGACGGTCTGCTACAAGGACTCCCAGAACTGCACCGTCTTTCCGTCGGCCTGCACGGTCTCAGTCGAGATGAAAATCATGTTGAACGGTAAGCCGGAGACCGTCTACTGGGGCAGTCAATTATTGAGCATCGCGCCGCACCCGTTGCGCCACCTTGAAATGAAGCGCTTCGATAGAGGCCACCTGGTCCCGGTCATCATCAACGAACAGGACGCCGACGCTCTACGATTGCCGCTCTTGCCAGGTGACCAAATCAGTTGGAAGTAGATCCTACTTACTCGAGCCAAACTCTTTCGCGATCTGCTCGATATAGGCCGCCTCGGCCTCCAGGGCTTTGGCAACCACGGCAATCTGTTCCTGCGCCTCCTCAAACCGCCCCTGCTCCAGAGCCTCCCTCACGCCGGGAATAGTTTTAGCGCCATAGCCCGTATAGACGCCGGGCGCGTACAGAACATGCTTCACCCACGGTCGCCGTGGTAGGCCCTGATCGCTGGTCAGCTTGCGTTCCGCCAGCAGCAATTCGGCATTCAAAACCTTTCGCTTCTCCGGTGACAGCGACGATATCTGAGCTTCGGCATGATTAAAATGGTCGGCCGCCTTTCCCAAGGCCGTGATCGAATCGTCAAGCGCGGCAAACTTCAGCGCCGGAGGCGCTACCAGTGGTCCCGGAGCATGGACGGAGTTCTTGGGGTCGTCAGTCAGCACATAAAGATTAAGGTCCAAATTTCGTTTCCGCGTCTCGGCGTCATCGGTCAGCGACTTCGCCAAACTTTTCAACTCAGCGTCATATCCCTTCACCGTCTCCGTCAGGATCTTGAAATCGTAGGGCAGGATGTCCGCATCCGCCACGCGCATAATAAGCGTACCCGCTGTCTGCGCCAGGACAGGCCCATAGACCTCGTCCTTGTCCCCAAACTGGTCTTCAAACCAAGGCGTGTCATAAGCCGAATGATAGGTCCCGCCCCGGTCCTCGCCACCAAAACCGAGATTCAACGACGCAATGCCTAAGTGGTCAATGAATGCCGCAAAGTCTGACCCGCTGCCGATCGCCTCAATCGGAAGAGTGCCACGGGCCAGCACATCGTTTGCATTGTTCGCGCGCGCTGGATTCGGCCGTCGTCCCCCGCGCAAAAGAATCGCTGCCTGTTGTCGCTTCCACACCGACACGTTCGTTTCCGGATCGGTGATGTCTTTCACCACATCGTTCACCAGCAGTTCCAGAGAATGCGATCCTCCGGCCCCAAAGAAACCCCGGCCATTCTCATCTGTGATGACATAAAGGGCAGCGTGCTTCAGCAAATCGTCCGCATGAGTTTCCGCCCATTCGGTTGAGCCGATCAATCCAGGCTCTTCACCATCCCAGGCCGTATAGATCAACGTTCGCTTCGGCCGCCATCCTTGTTTTGCCAATTCACCGAGTGCCCGCGCTTCTTCAAGCAACGCCGACTGGCCCGAAATCGGATCGTCTGCGCCGTTCACCCAGCCGTCGTAATGGTTGCCTCGAACAATCCAGACGTCGGGCTCCTCGGCCCCCTTCAGGGTGGCGATCACATCCAGCACCGGCTTGGTGTCCCAGTTCGATTCCAATTTCAGATGCACCTTCGCCGGCCCCGGTCCGAAATGATAGGTGAGGGGAAGGCCACCGCGCCACCCTGCAGGAACAACACGCCCGTCGAGCGCCGCCAGCAGCGGTTGTGCATCGCCATAGCCGATCGGCATCACGGGAATCTTCATCAATGTCACAGCTTCCGAAATCTTCAGCCTCGGCGCACCGGGTACTGACCCGATTCCAGGCGTCAACGGATCGCCCGGATAGATCGTTGTGTCGGCCACGCTTCCGCGCTGCACGCCATAAGGCGGCCGCATCGGACCCTTGGGCAGTACATCGCCTTGCACATAGCCGTCATCAGCCGGATCGGAGTAAATAATGCAGCCCACGGCGCCATGCTCATGGGCTAGCTTAGGCTTCAATCCGCGCCACCCGCCTCCATAACGCGCGATCACAATGGCGCCGCTCACCGAAATCCCATTGCGCTCCAGCTCCTCATAATCCGCGGGCATTCCGTAGTTCACGTAAACAAGCGGCCCCGTCACATCGCCGTCTGCTGAGTAGATATTGAAACTCGGCAGTTGTGTCTTCTTCTCATTGGTGTAAGGGTCGCCCGGAAGCGGTGGTTCATCGATGGTAGCCGTGAACTTCGTTGGACCCGTCATTTCCAGAACACGAGTCTTCGGCGTTGGATAGAGAACATCGAACTGTTCAATATGTGCATCCCAACCCCAGCTCTTGTATTGAGCCACCAGCCACTCCGCATTCTTCCTTTGTGCCTCCGAACCCACATTGTGTGGGTGGCTGGCAAGCTGCACCATGTTGGCGTGGACTCGCTTTGCATCCGGAATCGCACGGAAACGCGTCTCCCAGGTCAATTCTGTCGCCGTGCTCGCTGCCGTGAAACCGAGCAGCGGTGCGGACGCGGAAGCTGACTGATTCGAGGGGCGCATTGGTTGCTGCGCAACAAGCTCAAACGAAAGAGCGGAGACTACAAAGACGGCAATAAGACTGCGCAAAAGATCCTCCAAATATGCAGGCGAACGAGAATACATTGAGGCGGCTGGCGACAAGGCTGAGCCGGGATGCTCATCATCTCGGTACAGGCGATGACTAAGTACGTCTAGGCTATCAACACGAAGAATGGAAGACGAGGATCGGGTAACTTTGGTAACCGCAATTGCGGCCCCCAATGCGCATTTCTGTAGAACGCGCCTTTGGCGTAGACTAGTTTGGCGGCAAGACGAGCTTGGCAAGCTGAAGTTATCACGCTCCTCTGTAGCTGGAAGTTATTGATTTGGCGGACCTCAAATTGTGCTAGGCCAAACCGTTTCCCACTATCGCATCACCGGGAAACTGGGTGAGGGCGGCATGGGTGTCATCTACCGTGCCGAAGACCTAAAGCTCCAGCGGGACGTCGCGTTGAAATTCCTGGCCGAGGACATGACCAGCGACCGTGAGGCGGTGGAGCGCTTCGAGCGCGAAGCCCACGCTGCGGCAGCTATCAATCATCCCAACATTTGCACCGTATACGAAGTCGCAGAACACAATGGTCTTCCTTTTTTAGTAATGGAGTTGCTTGACGGCATGTCGCTGAAGCGCTACATCGGGGAAAATCCGTTGCCGCTTGAATCGCTGCTGAATTGGGCTATTCAAATAACCGACGGTCTTGAGGCGGCGCACGAACGCGGCATCGTGCACCGCGACATCAAGCCCGCAAATCTCTTTGTCACCCGGCGGCAGCAACTGAAAATTCTCGACTTCGGATTGGCGAAGCTGATGGCTCATAAATCGCCTTCCAGGGCATCGCGTCACGTCCACACAGACGCCGCTGTCGCCGACCTCAGCACGCCAGGGTCGGCGCCGGGAACTCCTGGCTACATGTCCCCGGAACAGGCTCGTGGCGGCGAATTGGATGCTCGTACCGATCTCTTTGCCTTCGGCATAGTGCTTTACGAAATGGCCACCGGAAAACTGCCGTTCCATCGTAAAACATCCAGTGCAACCTTGGCTGCGGTTTTGCACGATCTCCCCGAACCGCCCTCGCAGATCAATCCGGACATCCCTCCCGATCTCCAGCAAATTATTGGGAAGGCTCTCGAAAAGGATCCGGACGACCGTTACCAGACCGCTTCAGAAATGCGGGCCGACCTGACGCGCCTGTACCGCCATTTCACTTCGGGTAGTGACGCTCCGGTCGTCTCCCCCTTCCCACTCGCTGTTCGTCGTAGAGTCCGATGGCCATACGCTGTTGGTTTCGTAGCTTTCCTTACAGCAACGGCCTTTTGGCTCGTGCGGCCCCTCCCCCCGCCCCGAGCGGTGGGAACAACCCAAATCACCAACGACGGTCACGTCAAGTGGATGCCACTGATCGGCCGAGGTTCCTGGTTGTTCTATAGCGCGGGCCTTGAAGATGAGGTCAATCGAGTCTCTGTGAACGGAGGTGACTCGGTCTCGGTTCCGCTCCCGGCCGGGGGAGCCAAACTCATAGACCTTTCGCCAGACGCATCCAAGCTGTTGGTTGGCCGAAGGATTGGCTCCGATGCGGAGCAGTCCTTCGACGAGCTTTGGGTGGTGCCGCTGCCGGCGGGCACCCAGCGGCGCTTGGGTAACGTAGTCGTTGAGAACAATGCGGCCGCCTGGTCACATGATGGACAACAACTGATCTATGCCATTAACAACGAATTGCACCTCGCACGCGGCGA
>Ga0206891_10268_pt1 | contig 13158 bp, 10 predicted proteins | sample Alteio_BWOrgHeat_55_FD_153246 | JGI IMG/M metagenome (GOLD analysis project Ga0206891, IMG submission 153246) | Enriched cells from forest soil in Barre Woods Harvard Forest LTER site, Petersham, Massachusetts, United States - Alteio_BWOrgHeat_Nextera7 ...
GCGGCGGCTGGCCCAGGATGCCGGCCTCGATGACCCAAGCGATGAGGACCTGCGCCGCTTCGACAAGAAGCGGCCGGACAAGAAGGTCGGCAACGCCGAATGGCAGTCGAAGACCGATGCGGACAGCCGGATCGCCAAGATGAAGGACGGCACGACGCACCTGGCGTACAAGGCGGAGCACGTCGTGGACCTCAAGAGCGACCTGGTGGTGGCCGCGACGGTGCACCCGGCCGATCATGCCGACCAGGACACGCTGTGCGACAGCGTGCTGGAAGGGCAACAGAACCTGCAAGCGGCGGGGAGCGAAGTCGAGATCAAGGGCGTGGTGACGGACAAGGGTTATCACTCGGTGGCGACGGTAGAGTTGTGTGGCGCGTTGGGAATGCGGACGTACATTGCCGAACCGGAGCGGCCGCACGGCTACGATTGGGAAAAGCACACGGCGGCAGAGCGACAAGCAGTGGAAGGGAACCGACGGCGGCTGCGTGGGGCGCGGGGCAAGAAGTTGCAACGGTTGCGGAGCGAGTTGCCGGAACGGAGCTTTGCCCACGTGTGTGAGACGGGCGGCGGGCGACGGGCCTGGTTACGCGGCCTGGCCAAGGTGACGAAACGGTATCTGGTGCAAGTCGCAGCGCGGAACCTGGGCGTAATCATGCGGAAGCTGTTTGGGATCGGGACGCCGCGGGGGTTGCAAGGCCAGGAGGTTGTTGTTGGGTCGGCTCTTCACGCTCTGGGGAGGTGGTGGAGTGGGCTGCATCATATGGCGGCGCAACTGGTGGCGATCGCGCTGCCACGCGGGAACCCATGGGCGGAGGAACGGGCCGCGTTCGCCGCTTGAAAGAACGACTACTTCAACGGGCTGCTGGGGGTCATTCTCGATGCGCTGCCGCCCTGTCGCCATCAGGAATGCCTGCTCCAGACGAAGGAAATGGAACTACGGGAACGCGAGAGGAAGGAAATGGAACAATGCGACGGCGAGTGAATGCTGTTCCCTGGACGAAAGGAATTCACGGTGACAAGCAACCAACCTTCCCTGCGGCCCTCCATCCCCGAGGATCCGGAAATCCAAATAGGTGTGGCGCAACTTGTCGGCTACCTGCTGAGCGATGACGTTACTTTACGTGCCCGAATTGCAACTGGACTGAATCAGGTGGCAATTCCAGGCGTGAGGAACCTCATCCTGTCGGCGGTGATTGCGAGGGCGCGAAGCCGAAGGGCCTGCCTTCGCGAACCAGCGATCCGGGCACTGGAAGAAATGCGCCCCCTTGCCGTGGAATGCCTGAAACGAGAGCTAATCCGCACGCGGGGCCAAAGAACAAGACAGAAGCTGGTCGAACTGCTGGGAAAGATCAGCCCGAGCCACGACCGCCAAGTCACGATGGTACTCGCCCAAGTCGCCTACGGCGACCGCGAGCATGCTGATGTGCGGGAGGCGGCACGAGAAGCGATCCGGCGCGTCGATCCCGAATTCGAGAAGTACGCTGGCCTTGCCCAGGCGAGCATGTGATGGCGCGAAGTCGTTCGGCTTTGACTAAAGTCCACCCACAGTTCCGTCATGATTCAACGATAGCAAGGTCTTGCAGAAGCGCATGACCCTGAACCGCTCGAGAGTGGATTACTTGAAATCCCCCGCCTCGTATTTCTTCCAGAACTCCACGGGCGGCCAATGCGTATTTCCGTCAAGTCCGATCCGTTGTAGGCTCTTCATCTGCCGGAGAACGTCCATGCCGTTGGTGATGGACTTGGGGGCAAGGTAGATGTTTCTCAGGTTCATCCCTTTTAGGGGTGTCAGGTCATGGACTCGGCTGCCCGCTTCGAGCTCCAGGGTAGTGAGCGGCATCCCCTGGAGGGGCGCCAAGTCTTGCACGCCAGTGGCTATAAGGGAAAGGTCTGTGAGCGGCATCCCTTTGAGCGGTGTTAGGTCACTCACCTGTCCGCAAAGGCGCAGGTCCAACCTGCCAAGTGGCATTCCCTTCAGGGGTGTCAAGTCCTTTACCTGGCGACAATTGACAAGGCACAAGAAGGTGAGCGGCATGCCTGCGATCGGCTTCAGATCGTCCACCTCTTTGAGGTCACCCAGATTCAAGGACGTGAGCTTCATCCCTTCCAGCGATTTCAGATCGACCACCTGTTTGCATTCTGACAAATTGAGATGGATTTGTCCCCGCTCATCGACATTGAGCTTCCCACCGAGGCCCGGCCAAGCTTCCTCGATGCGCTTTCGATATACCTCTCCCAACCGCTTCTGTGTTTCCAACGACTGCCCCGGCAATTGGTAAATCAGATAAATCTTCCCAGCCAATCCGTGCAATTGCTGGCGTTGCAACTCATCCGCGGCGGCAAATAGCACCTGGGCGTCCGAACTGCCTTCTCGACATACCTCCGCCAGCTTCCGCGCCGTGGGGTCCTGCGGTCGCTGGCGTAGACACTCATTCAACTCCACGCGGGCGCCGGTAATGTCCTTGTCGCCCAAAAGCAACTGGGCCTTAAGCAAATGGGCGTCAGCATCGTCCCGGTCGTATTCGAGAGCTAACCCCACCTGTTTCGCAGCGATGTCGAACTTGCGCTGGTTGATCGAGAAACGGGCCGCCTCAAGGAACGCCGGCACCGACTGGACCATTTGCCTTCGCTTGCCCTCCAAGGCATTTTCCTTGTCTGCCTGCTCTTTCCGGGTGGCATCCTGAGCGGCGCGTGTATCGCGCCATGCCTGAAAGACAAAGACTAGGCTCGTCACCAGCACGATCAGGGCGGCAGCCGCACCGGCGGTGAAGCCCTTGTTGCGCTTGGCGAACTTCCATACCAACTCGCGCGTCGTGTCCTCCTTGGCACTGACCGAACGACCTTCCTGGAATCGCTCGATGTCCTTTCTCAGCGCCTCGATATTCGGATAGCGATCCTCCGGGGCTTTCATCATTGCCTTCATGGCAATGGCTGCCAACTCCTTCGGTACCTTTCCAGCTTTGGTCCGTTTCGGATCACGCCGCTCTGGCGGTACAATCTCGCCCTGCATCACCCGCATCATGACGGACAAGATGCCGCCCTCCTTGTCAATTGGCGGCTGTAGGGTTAGCAATTCATACAGAATGGCTCCCAGGGAATAAATATCGCTCCGCTGGTCGATGGCGTGGATTTGGCCAGCTGCCTGCTCTGGCGGCATGTAGAATGGGGTGCCCAGAATCGCCCCTTCCTGGGTCAAAACAAGTTCCGGTTCTCGGTCGGTGACCACCTTGTTCGATCCCGGGCTCTTGAACTTCTGCTCAGACGGCGCATCGGCCGGCGGCAGCGTCACCATTTCCGTACCAAGCCGGCCGTCCCTGTTGAGCACCTTGGCGAGGCCCCAATCCATGACGTACACTTCACCGAAATCGCCAATCATGATGTTGGGGGGTTTCAGGTCCCGGTGAACCACTCCACGAGAATGAGCATACGCCAAGGCGTTGCAAACGTTGATGAAGACATTCAGCAGCCGGCCCAACGGGTATTCCTTCTCCACTGGATTCGGGTTCAGTCGCAGTTGGTCGAGCACTTCAGCGAGGCTGCGGCCCTTGACCATCTTCATGGAGAAGAACAGGCGCTTCTGCCCGTCGATACCGAGTTCGTGGATGGGGACGATGTTGGGATGTTCGAGTTGGCCGGTGATCTGTGCTTCCTCGACGAAGCGGAGATTCTTTTTCGAGTCCCCTTGGCTCAGCATGTACTTGACGGCCACTTCGCGGCGAATGTCGCAATCCACCGCGCGCAGCACGGCTCCCATCCCGCCACGGGCAATCTCTCCTTCGAGGATGTAGCGGCCGCTCTTCTTGGGTCGCTGGGCCAGGAGTTCTCGGATCGACTTCTGGCCGCCCTTGTCCCCGCCCACTGCTTCGAGGGTCACGCCACCATCCATCCCCGCTTCGGCCACGCTGTTCGCCGTGCTGTCAATCTGCCCCGCTGGAACATCGGCGTCGACATGGCTTGGCAGGGGCACAACGAGCGGCTGCTTGCAGCTCGGGCATTTCGACTGCCGGCCGGCAAACTGGTCCTTGACCTTGAGTTTCATGCCGCACTGCGAACAGGAGAAGGCGATCACGAGCATCTCCCAGGAATGGCCAACAAACGCGAATGAGATGTCGGCCAAAATGAGAATTAATTCCTCGCGATTATCGCATGGGGCGGACCCAAGTCAAGGTTTCGGGACCTGTGCAGGCGATGCTCCCAGTAAGGTAAACTCTGTCCATCAAGCGATGATCCAGACCGCAGTCACTGGGCAGGCCGGGTTGAAGTGAGTGTGCCTATGAAACAGCGATGGTGGCTCTGACTTGGCTCCAGGATGAGCAACAAAGATGGGTTTGAAGTGCGTCAAAGGCCGCCCGCCGGGGAATCGGTTTCGCCCCTCGATTCTCGCCGCCCTCGGCTGCGCTGCCGAAGGACCGGCACGGGCAAGGCACTCAACGACCTGGGCCAGCACCACGGCCGTCCTGGCCAACCACGCCCAGCATTTCCTACGGTGACTTCCAATCCTTCTCGACCCGCGCAATCATCCGCGAAGCCAGGGCCGACGCATCAAACTCCGCCAGAATTATTCGCAGCCGCTTGATTTCGTCAAGGGCCAGCCCCTACGATCTTCCGGGCATCGAACCTATCCCGGAGGAACTGTATGTCCACTTCTTCCCTATCCATCAAGAAGCACTTCCGCAAACTCAAAGACCCTCGCCGCCGCCATCGTCGCCGTCACCTCTTCCTCGACATCCTGGTCATCGCCATTTGCGGCGTCATCTCCGGCTGCACCTCGTGGACGCAGATCGCTGCCTTTGGCCGCAAGCGGCATGACTGGCTCAAACGCTTCCTCACCCTCCCCAATGGCATCCCCTGTCATGACACCTTCGAGCGAGTCTTTGAACGCATCGAGCCGGTGGTGTTCCAGAGTTGCTTCCGGGAATGGATGCTGGCCCTCGCCGGCACCGTGGGGATCGAACAGATCGCCATCGACGGCAAGACCGCCCGTAGCTCCGGGACCACCGACCTCGGCCCATTGCATCTGGTCAGTGCCTGGGCCACCAAGAACCACTTGAGCTTGGGCCAGGTCGCTGTGGACGAAAAATCCAACGAAATCACGGCGATTCCCAAGCTCCTCGAACTGCTCGACCTCAAGGGTGCCCTGGTGAGCATCGACGCCATGGGCTGCCAGAAGGAAATCGCCGCCCAGATTCGGGCCAAAGGCGGCCACTACCTGCTGACCGTCAAGGGAAACCAGGAGCGGTTGCGGGCCGACATCGAAAGCTGTTTCGAGCGGGCATTGGAAACCGACTTCGCCGGGCTGCACTACGACAATTACACAACCAAGGAGAAAGGGCACGGGCGGCAGGAAGTGCGTTCGTATACCATCATCCGTAATCCACGGGAGATTCGGGATCGAGATGTGTGGCGAGACCTGTGCGTCATCGGCATGTGTGTCAGCGAACGGAGAGTCCAGGATCAAACCAGCACGGAGGTCCGCTACTTTATCGGGAGCAAGAAAGCGGGTGCCCGATACTACGGCAAAGGATTGCGGAACCATTGGGGTATTGAGAACAACCTGCATTGGCAGTTGGATGTCAACTTTGGGGAGGACCAGAACCGCACCAAGGAACGCACGGCGGGCCAGAATCTGGGGCTGCTACGCCGCCTGGCGGTGAGCCTGCTGAAGCACCACCCGGACAAGGAAAGCATCGCCTGCAAACGCCTCCAGGCCGCCTGGAATACGGAGTTTCTCGAAGAGGTCGTCCGTGGTTCGGTGAATCTGGCGAATCAGTGATGCGTCAACCCTGTCCGCGAAGCCGGCACGCCCAGAGCGTCGCACAGCCGGAAGAGCACATCGAGGGTCGGCGATTTCTTGTCGTGTTCGAGCATGGTTATGTAGGTGCGGTCGATCTTGGCCCGGAAGGACAATTCCTCCTGGCTCAGACCGGCCTTCTGGCGTGCCTTGCGTAGTTCGTCGCCGAGCATGCCACTCCTGGCCGGGTAAACGGGAATGCCTTCACTCGGCCCCGGTCAGCCGTCCATCGCCTCCAGCTCTTTCATCAACGAAGCCATCGTCGTTTCGAGAGCCGAAGCGAGCTTCCGGATCACTTCCAGCGACGGCATCCGCTTGCCGCGTTCGAGGAGGGAGACGTGGGTCCGGTGGATGCTTGCCTTGTCGGCCAGCGATTCCTGGCCGAGACCGAGCTTGAGTCGTCGCGCGCGAATCATCTTCCCAAATTTCTGTTGCAACGTGTCCACGTTTCGCCAGGGAAAGTAGGGTGAAAAGGGTAGAACAACCGAGTTCACCCGAGCTTTCCACAGACGAAACAATGTCATCGTTTACGATGTCAGCTTATTGTCTTCACAAATTCCGGAGGTAAAATGGCACGCTGGTCTGCTTCTCGCGAGACACCGGAAGAAGGAGTTCGTCCATGTCTGATCTGTCCCACCGAAACATGCCCTTACCCCACGACCCGTGCGATTGCGCCGGAAAAATGCGTCCGGAGACCAAGGAAAGAACACGACTCCTCACACGCCGTCAGTTGCTCCGGGTGGGCGGTTCCACCGGCATCCTGGCCGCATTCGGTTGCGGTAGCGGCGGAAGCAACCCTAACGGGGAATCAAAAACAGTCCTCGGGATGGAGCCGAAGACCGCTAATGTAGCCGGCGACGGTCTCATCTTGGTCGGTCAACTGACCTTCAAGCTGCCCCATTCCGTCTTCAAGGTGCTGGGGATCAGCTTCGTCGTTGCCGGATCCTTTCTCAAGATCCGTGCGACCAGTGTGAAAGATGAAACGGAAACTTTCCGAATCAAACTTGACCAGGCCCAACGAGAGCAAGTCGGCAAAGCCGTCACGATGGGCGAACACGCTACCGTTGTCTATCCCGATGGTCGAAAAGAGACGTTGGAGATTACACGGGACGATGCGGTCTGAGCCAACGAGATGAAAGCGCCAGCTGGTCGTTGACGATGGGTCCCGGTTCGAGACAGCACAGCAATCGCCGCATGAATCGAGGCACGTCACGGCGTCGGGTTCAAGAACCGGGTCACGTCTGTCTGGACGCGGTTTGAGAAGTTCAGTGACTACCCTTCGATCGCAATCACAGGTGAGGCCATCATGAGGACCAACGTTGAGCGGCGTCGTGGCGAAGGCGAGGTGGGCTGCTTCATTGTGTTGCTGGTTGTCGGAGCAATTATTCTATTCCTCGTCAGCAAAACCCCGCAGGGCCAGCAGGCCTTCAAACAAGCCGCGGCGGCAGTTCAGCCACCCGTACAGGTCAGGCTCACGCCGTTCCTCGTGTTCAAAGGTTATTACGTCGTCGTGACGAATACCTCAAGCAGCACGACGCTCACCGGCGTTACGGTGACCTACACGGGCGCGAGTGGAAACTCGCGGTCGCAAACCATCGGGACTCTGAACCCCGGTGAAACCAAAGAGCTCGACCCGTCGGATGTGAAATGGACTGTTGAGAAGCAGGAAACGATCAGCGTTTCAGCCGCCGGCAACTACATTCCCAAAGTTCTCGAAACGAACGTCCTGATCGATAAGTGAGGGATTTGTCCAGCCCAAGGGCAGCGGGGGCAGCCTCCGAAACGGCTGGCGTGACACCCGATTCACCCGACTGTCAGCCTCTTCGAGCTAACTGCGGCCCCGCAAATGACTTACGATGGGTTTGACCGTCGGGTTGGCCCCCCCGACTCTGTCCGATGGGATACCCAGAGGAGAACCATCATCCGTTTTCGAGAAATTCAGAGCCACGTTTTGCGTAGTCCACGCTGGCTACGGCTGTTCAGGGCGCGCGCGACAAATCGGTAGCTGAACAATCAGTCCAACAATAGAAGAGAATCCAATATGATGATCTATTGTACGGCCTGCGGAAAAACTATTGCGTACCAGGCCCTGGCTTGTACAAACTGTGGCCTTCCACAGGATGAAAACACACGAACGCGTGGACTCAGGAAATGGCAGGAAAGCGAGGTATATTGGAAGACTGTGAAGACATGGTGTGCGATAGGGGCGTGCGTCGGGCTCCTTGTTGGTTGTGGGTCGGGCTGGACGATAGATTTGGCTTACCTGAAGGAATGGCCAATGCTACGAATGGCTTTGGGATTCGCTGCCGGGCCGGTCGTCGGCGCCGTTCTAGCGGCGTTCGCCGGAAGCTGGGCAGGTGAAGAGTACATCCGGAGTTTTATGCCGTTTGAAGAATCATTAAAATGTGTTCGGTATGGACCAAACTGGGCAACTTTCTTTGCCGGACACGTCAGCTACTCATATCGACCAACTGCCAGCAGTATTGGAGGTATTGCTCGGTGCCAGAAAGAAGCATTGGCTCGCTATTTCGAAGGTGAGTTTGGATGTACATCCGTTACGGAATCATCCGATACCGCGTCAATCGCAGATTTAGTGATCGTCAACCGCGACCAACATTACCTGCTCCTCAAACGCCAGGGCGATTTATTCCAAAGCTTGACTGACGATGAAGGTAAGATTCTCACAGAGAGAGTTGAGAAGGAATGGAAAAGGTTTCGGGTAGCCCGTATCATCAATGCGATACAAGAAGGCATCGAAGCGCTAGACGAACAAGCTTACGACCCAGCGATTACCTTTTTCACCGCGCATATCGAAAAGAACCCTAAAGACCCTGCCGGATTCAGCCGGAGGGGAATGGCGTATGAGCGCCGAGGACGGACGTGCAACCTGAAGAAAGAATACGACACTGCCATTGCCGATTTCGACAAGGCCATTACCGATTATAGCGAGGCCATCAGGATCAATCCAAAGGACATCGAACACTATGAGCACCGCGCAGGGGTTTATCAAGAGAAACAGGACTACGACAAAGCCCTTGCCGATTACACCGAGGCTATTCGACTTGAGCCGACTAACAGTTGGGCCTGTTACCGTCGCGCAGACTGCTACAAAGCAATGAAGGCGTTCGACAAAGCCCTCGCCGATTACAACGAAATCATCCGTTTGGAGCCGGACAAGCCAGCGTCCTACTGGTGGAGAGGGGACCTATATTTCGTGATGAAGGAGCAGGAGAAGGCCCTTGCAGATCACACCGAAGCCATCCGCCTCGATCCGAAACAGATTCAATCATATCGTAGCCGGGCATGGCTCTATCAACAAGGTAAAGAGTGTGATAAGGCCATCGCCGACTACACCGAAGCCATCCGCCTCGATCCGAAACAGATTCAATCATATCGCAGCCGGGCATCGCTCTATAAAGAGCTAAAACAGTATGACAAGGCCATTGCCGACTACACCGAAGCCATTCGACTTGAGCCGACGGAGGGACAAGGATACTCCCATCGGGCGACAGTCTACGAAGCCACGAAGGAGTTCGATAAGGCGATTGCCGACCATACGGAGGCGATCCACCTTAATCCCAAGAACACTCATGCCTATCGCGATCGAGGGAGCATTTACGCCGAGAAGGAGGACTTTGACAAGGCCATTGCGGATCACACCGAAGCCATTCGCCTCGACCCAACATACCCCTGGAATTATAGCTCGCGGGCATTGGTTTACATACAAAAGAAAGAGCCGGACAAGGCCATTGCCGACTATACCGAGTTCATCCGGCTTGAGCCGACACAAACACTCGGCTACAGCATCCGGGCATGTGTGTATGCAGACAAGAAAGAGTTTGACAAAGCCATCGCCGATAACAACGAGATCATCCGTCTTGAACCGAACAACCCAGTCTGCTACGTCGCGCGCGGAAATGTCTACCGCCAGAAGCAGGACTATGACAAAGCGGAACAGGATTACAATGCCGCGATCCGCCTTGCCCCCAAGGAAGCATGGCTCTACTACTACTCCGTTAGGTCGGTATCGGTACACCGAGCGATTTTTTGCAGTGTTGGCACCGATCCGCCGCGCGCGGGGCCAGGAGCTGTTGCAGCGCCCGCCGAATCGCCGGCACACTCAGCTTGGTGTACCGACTTTTTTTTTACCGGCTTCTCTGCCTTCCCTGCTCGCTGCCGCTCCAGGACCAGGAAGCCATAGGCCAACAGGACCAAGGCGGCATGGTGGTGAAAACCACGCCAGGAGCGCCCCTCGAAGTGGTCCAACCCCAATTCTTCCTTCAATTGCTGGTAGCCCTGCTCCACCGGCCAGCGGCTTTTCCACAAGCGCACCGCCGTCCGGCAACGGGTTCCCACCGGCAGGTTCGAGAAGGCAAACTTGAACGTGCCGTCGGCTTGTTCCTCAATCAAGAGCCACACCGGCTGCGCCAAGGCGCAGCTACCGTGCTGCCAGTCGTGGCCCGGCCAGACGCGCAACCAGGCAAAGCGTGCCGACATCTTCCCCTTGCTGCCCTCGCGCCACGTCACCTTGCGCAGCCGCACCCGCCGAGCCAACTCCTGCAACGCAACCGGCGGCGGGTTGTCGGGGGCCAAGTACCCACGCGTGGGTGGCCGGCCTCGGGGGTTGGGAGAGCCGACGACCCAACGCGGTTGCTTGGGAAAAACCACGTGGTCTCCGGTGACGCCAACGATATAGACCAAGCCCCGTGCGGCGATGCCATTGCGGAACGTGGGCGAAACGCCATAGGCCGCATCGGCGACCACCGTCCTGCCGGGCAATCCTTCACCACGTACCCGGTCCAGCAGTTCCAGGGCGATCTCCGGCTTGGTCAACGCGCGGCGTTCGGTGACCGGCACGCCGGCCTCGTCCAACCGCGCCGGGTCCTCAAGCCAGCAATCGGGCAGATAGAGGCGCAGGTCCAGGGGGTAATGTCCAGCGGGGCTGACGTAGTGGACGGAAACGGCAACCTGGCAGTTAGCTTTTTTCCCCAGCGCCCCACAGTATTGGCGCTGCACGCCGACGGAATGCGTGCCCTGCTTGGGGAAGCTGGTGTCGTCGATGACGAAGATGCCTTCCGTGTCGGCGAATGCCTTGGCCATGCGGGCACGGTAACGACGCAGGACGGCGAACTCGTCCCAGGGGCTCTGATTGACGAACTGTTGCAGGGCCTGTTCGGGGTCCTTACTCGACAAGCCCTCCGGCAAGGTGATGCGACGGGCGAGGGGTTCAATGCTCTTGCGTTCTCCGTCGAGCAAAAGTCCTTGCAAGTAAACGCCCGACCACCGAGCCGGTTTGGCATGGGGAAAATCAACGGCGAAGAGCGTCGCGTAATCCCGGAGGCGCTGAAGCACAGCGGGGTCCAGTTTTGGTGTGTAAGTCTTCATATAGGTTAGATGCTCGAACCGTCAGCTGGGGTTCTAGCATCTAACGGAGTAGTACTACCGCCAACGAGGGGAATGTTTCGAGGCGAAGAAGGAGTACGCCAAGGCAATCAAAGACTATTCCGAAGCCATTCGTCTCAACCCGATAGACAATCTGAATCACGGAAGCCTCAGCTGGCTGCTATCGACCTGCCCGGCAGACGCAGTTCGAGACGGCAAGCGAGCCGTCGAGCATGGGACGAAAGCCTGTGATTTGACGATGTGCAAAGACGCCGGGCCTTTGGAAACCCTTGCAAGTGCCCACGCCGAGAATGGGAATTTCAAGGAAGCGGTCGAGTGGCAGAAGAAGGCCATCGAACTCGGAGTAAGCCAACACTTTCGCGCAGAAGAAGCCCAGGACCGGCTCAAGCTGTACGAAGAAGGCAAGCCGTACCGACAGAAATGAAACACCCCGTTGCGTTTCGCACCTTTTTCTGAGGCCATCGACCTGCTTCGGCAAGCAATACACCGGCCCACCCGATTTCCCGATGATCCCCCCTCCAGCAAAATCAACTGCGCGCCACCACATCACTTGCGACAAAAGTGACCGTCGGAAATGCACCCGACGCTGACCGGCCTTTCACAACCCAGGACAGAGCATCATCGGCCAACATCGGGTCGAATCGGGTTGCAATCCGACGGTCGAAATCGCTGCAAGTGGGCGCATGCACATGACTTGCGGAGTGATGATCGGGTAATCGGGTAATTCGGCACGAGATGGCCAGAGTGCTACCCGAGCTTCGTCAGCCGGCCTCTCACTCGCCGTGCCTTTGCCGTACACCCTCTGCGGTCTGCTCCCACCGCTTCTGGTTCGATCCGCAATCATCCTGCGACACCGTACCCTGCCTGGCTGCAAAGCCGCGCAGCCACATGACTTCCGGCGAAAGACAGCGTCGCCGGACCTGCGACGTTGATTCGACGCTGCCCGGATCGCTTCCAAAGGGCCTGAAATACAGCGTCGCGACAGTGTCGAAGCGGTTTCGACGCTGTGATTCGTCGGAAGTGCACGCTGCCTCATGAGTTGCGACGACGGGGCCACAGTGTCGCAGTGTCGAAGGGGTGACGATTAGCTCGATTGCTTGAAGAAGCCGGCGGACCTCGCAGCGCCCTTTGCGAGGTCGAGTCGAGGCAAGTGGCCTGGGTCGGCTGCGGGTCGTGGAACGCGCTGCTGAAGCGCTGATGCGATGCAAAGGGCCGGTCAGGGCAAGGGTGGCAAGCGACTTTCGCGTTGCCCCAGAAAGATGCTGACGGATTCGAGAGACACCTCGGCCATGCTCTTATTCTGGGATGGATGCGTCCGGGGTTCTACTCAGATTTCGTCGTCGGCTTCGATTGGGCTGAGAGCTAGTCGAGCCAAAAAACCGCTCGCGCATAGTCCTTGCCGTCTTTGGCATAGCTAAGAACTCTCACCGGCGCGTTGGATGGAATGGCGGTGATGTCTCCCCCCCGGGAATCGAAGCCGCGAGTGATGCTCGAATACGCAACCCGGGTATTCTCATCCCACGAAAAGAAACGCTCAGCACCCCCGGCAAGCTGCACCGTGATGTGAGTACCGTTCACCCCGATCACCGTCCCACAAGTCTCCGATTCCGGTGGGCGCGACAGGACACTGAGAGAACGAAAATGGACTTCGCCTTGTTTGAAGTCTACGGCAATTGATACGGAGCAACCTTGAGGTATGGCTTGTGCCACTCCTTCAATCGGGGAGCCAAACGAAACAGTACGCTGCGTTCCATCCGGGAGCGCTACCGTGATCCTTTTCCTGTCCGCTCTAACGACCGTCCCTTGAAAAACCGTTCCGCCTGCCAACCCCATTGGCTCCGTTTCCGGCGTCGTCGGAACCGGGCGGCTTGAAGGATCAGGAGACTGGGTCGCCGGTTGCTTCAGTGCCGACTCGGTTGCCTTGATAAGCGGGACTACTTTCTCCTGCACGTCTTCAACGGGCA
>Ga0206891_10269_pt1 | contig 13104 bp, 12 predicted proteins | sample Alteio_BWOrgHeat_55_FD_153246 | JGI IMG/M metagenome (GOLD analysis project Ga0206891, IMG submission 153246) | Enriched cells from forest soil in Barre Woods Harvard Forest LTER site, Petersham, Massachusetts, United States - Alteio_BWOrgHeat_Nextera7 ...
AACATCGAACTGATCCGCCAGTTCCTTGAGCATCGCATCCGGACGTTTCTCAACCGCCTTAGCCAGTTTGTCCCAGTCAAGCTTCGTCGCGCCCTTCGGACCCGGTTTGGCGGCAGACAAGTCCTTGCCCCGCTTCACCCAGTCATACACGCACCACCGGCTGACCCCAAAACGCCGCGCCGCTTCCTCCTTGCTGCCACCGCCCGCCACAAAGGAAACTACCCGCCGACGCAAATCTGTTCCGTACCGCATGAATCACACCATAACACATACGGGTAATTTTAGAAATGGCTATAAAATAATTATTTGTCCTACGGCATAATCAAAACTGCTGTGCCGGTATCCACGCGGTTCCAGACATCCTGCATTTCATCATTCGTCATGGCGATGCAGCCATCCGTCCAATCTGCGTTGGGATGGTTCACCTGCGCCGCTGTTTTTTTATTGGGCAACCCATGGATCATGATCAATCCGCCGGGGGTCAGTCCTTTGGCGCGCGCCGCCGCCACATCCGCCGCATTCGGATAATCTAGCTGTAGGGCGCGGAAATAATGACTCTGCGGATTGCGTTTGATAACGGTGTAAACCCCCTCTGGCGTGCGGCCATCGCCTTCGTATTCTTTCGGACCTGTTGGGTTAAAGCCAAGCGCCACGCGGTAGCGCGCCACCGTTTCTCCCTTGGACCACAGCTCCAACGTCCGCCGCGCTTTATGTACCACGACCAGATCGGCTTTGTCGGTAGCCTGGGGCTTTGGCTGTGCCCATGCCAGTGCAGGCAGCAGCAGAGAAAATATCAATAACCATACTGGCGCCCGGCGTCGAAGCTGATTAAAACATTGCATCATGACGCACAAATTAATCCGATTCGCGGCAATTGCGACTGTTTTGCTGAGCGTTATGCCAGCACACGCTGAAATTGTAGGCGAAGATAAAACCTATACCGCAACGACCGATAATACGCTGGCCAGTATTGGTGAAACTTACAGCATCGGATTTGTCGCGCTGCGCGCTGCCAATCCGGATGTGAGCCCTTGGGCGGTTGAAGCCGGCCAGGAAATTATTCTGCCGGGCGCAGTGATTTTACCTCGCGGCGCACCGCACCAGAGCATTGTTATCAACATCGGCGAAATGCGGCTTTATGATTATACTGTTTCGGCCACGAAACCCAAAATTTACGCAATCGGCATTGGCCGCGAAGGCTTGGTCACGCCCACGGGCGTTTACCATATTGGCACAAAAATTAAGGGACCAACCTGGCACCCCACGCCGCGCATGCGGGCTGAAGATCCCACCTTGCCCACGGTAGTGCCGCCGGGGCCGGATAATCCCCTGGGCGCATACGCAATGTATCTGCAGGGCACGCAATACCGTATTCACGGCACCAATAAATCTTGGGGTGTCGGACGGCGCGCATCGTCGGGGTGTATCCGGATGTATCCGGCAGACATTGAAAATCTGTTCAAGCGTGCGACGATTCAGGAACAGGTGCAAATCATTGATGAGCCGATCAAGATGGATGTGAAAGATGGTGCAGTATATCTGGAGGCACATCCGGACAAGGACATGGCCGATGCCTATGAAAATGACTACGCGATGGATTTCGATGTGCCGGAAGGCACCATGAAAATGATTATGGACGGTGCAGGTGACCTGCGCGGCAAACTGGACTGGGCCAAGGTGCGCGATGTGCTGCTGCTGCGGCCTGGGTATCCCATCAAAATTTCGTCGTAATCATGTTACCGGAAAAACCTCTACGTGTTCTCCTCCTCGGCTCCGGCGGGCGGGAACATGCGCTGGCGGCGGCGATTGCGGCTTCGCCTTTTTGCGGTGAGCTCCACGCCGCGCCTGGCAATGCGGGCATTTGCGGACGCAACATGTGTCATATCGTCACGCCCGATAATGTTTTTCAGGTGGTCAGCCTCGCCAAATCGCTGAAAATAGATTTTGTCGTCATTGGCCCTGAAAATCCATTGGCTGCCGGTGTTGTGGACGGCTTGAACGCCGCAGGCATCCTGGCGTTTGGGCCCACGCGCGCGGCGGCGGAGCTGGAGGCCAGCAAGGCGTTTATGAAAGACGTGGTGGTGACAGCGGGCATTCCCACCGCATCGCACCGTGTGTTCGATGATGCCGCCGCGGCAAAAGATTATATTCGTGCCCAAGGCGCACCGATTGTCATTAAAGCGGATGGCCTCGCGGCGGGGAAAGGCGTGACGGTGGCGATGACGCTGGATGAAGCGCTGCACGCGGTGGATGAGGCGATGGTTAATAAAGTTTTCGCCGATGCCGGTGCGAGCGTGGTGATTGAAGAATATATGGAGGGGCCGGAAATTTCGGTCTTCGCATTATGTGATGGCGAACGCGCTGTATGCCTGGGCGCGGCGCAGGACCACAAACGCGTTGGTGACGGCGACATGGGCCCCAATACCGGTGGCATGGGGGCGTATTCGCCGGTGCCGATGGCGACACCAGAATTTTTGGATGATGTGATGGCGCAGTTTGTGGCGCCTGCGCTGGTTGAGATGCAAAAACGCGCCGCGCCGTTTCGCGGTATTTTATTCGTAGGTTTAATGATAACCAAAAACGGACCGAAATTAATTGAATATAATATCCGCTTTGGCGATCCTGAGACTCAGGTGGTTGTGCCGCGTTTGCAAACAGATTTATTGCATTTATTTTGGTTGTCAGCGCAGGGCAAATTGGATGCCGCACCGCCGGTAAAATTTTCAAACGAAGCCGCGCTATGCGTCGTCATGGCGGCCAAGGGTTATCCAGGCGCTTATCAAAAAGGCACGGTCATCCGCGGGTTGGACCGCGCCGCGGCGCAACCGAATGTGAAAATTTTTCACGCCGGCACGCAACTGAACGCCGCCGGTGAAGTCACCGCCCATGGCGGCCGCGTCTTGAACGTGGTGGGGCTGGGCGCAGATTTGAAGACCGCGCAAAAAAATGCCTATGCGGCGATTAAGAAAATAGACTGGCAAGATGGCTTTTACCGCCGCGACATTGGTTGGCGAGCATTAGAAGCAAAGAACAAAGGATAGAGATAGAGCGGCAAAATAAATTTTACCCTCTTGCGTCTCGCATCTTCCTTCTTGTATCTTGAGGCCATGAAACACCTGCTCATCTCACTTCTTGCCTTAGGAATTTTCATGTGTGCCAAATCTGTGCGCGCGGATGTGCCGCCCACGCTGACTGACCCCGCCAATACAGTTATTCTGACGCTTGCGGGCGGCGACGTTTACATCCAATTGCGCCCGGACCTAGCGCCAAATCATGCCGCGCGCATCAAGGAATTGGTGGCGCAGGGATTTTACAACGGCCAGATTTTTCACCGCGTCATTGAGGGTTTCATGGCCCAAACGGGTGATCCGACCGGCACCGGCATGGGCGGCAGCGGTAAAAAAATTAAGGCGGAATTTTCATCGGAACCTTTTGTGCGCGGTACCGTGGGCATGGCCCGATCGGCCAGCCCGGACAGCGCGGATAGCCAGTTTTTCATCTGTTTTGCCCCGGCCAGCTTCCTGAACGGACAATATACCGTGGTGGGTAAGGTGATTTCCGGCATGGAACTGGTGGATAAGATCCCGCGCGGTGAGCCGCCCGCGAACCCAGGCAAGATTATCGCCATGAAAATGGCGGCGCCGACCAGTGCAAACGCGCCCGCAACGGCGCATTAGAGCCAATCTGATAAGTAAACCATTAATAGAGGGTTGCATTTAACTAAAAATTAAGGAATATTTTGTATAGTTAGATTCGGGTAACGAACTATCAGCGCCTTTTAACTCACCGCAGTTCCATGGAGGGAATGATGCAACCACGTAAAAAAATGAACCAACAGGGTTTCACCCTAATCGAGATTGCGATCGTCTTGACGATCGTAGGCTTGGTCATCGGCGGAATCTGGCTGGCGGCTTCGACCGTATTTAATAACAACAAACAGCAAACGCTTTCTGTGGATGTTATTCAGATCATGCAAAACACGAAGTCACTGTTTTCTGGTAGCCAGGGAACGGTCACAACAGGTTTTACGCTGGCTAACGCTATCGCCGCCGGCGTATTTCCAAGTGGCATGGTAAACGGAGCATTGGTAGTGCAGCCATTTGCGTCCAATACGGCGGTAAGCAGTGTGTCCGTCACTGTCCCTAGTGCAACGACGTTGGCTTATACATTTGGTGCCGGCGCCTCTGCTGCTACAGGGCTGCCGCAATCTGCCTGCACGAACCTTTTGACAACCCTGGGTTCACAAAACAACATGACAAAACTTGGCATAACTTCTCTCCTGGCGAATGTTGGAGGTACGGCCGGTAGTGATTTAACCACTGGTGGTACTGTTGCAGTGACTCCAGCAGCTGCCGCTGCCGCATGTTCAAACCCAGCGACTACTGACTCAGTTTCTGTCACGTTTACGCCTTCTGCTTAATTAATTCAGGAAGGTCTGCTTATAAAACGCCCCCTTACCGGGGGGCGTTTTTTTGTTTGCGGGCAGACTTTGCCCCTACACGCCACCCGTTAAGCGTGTTATGTTACATTATTGTGAATGATTTAACCTCGCCCCCGCATCGCCATCCACTGCATTCCACCGCCGCTAAGCTGGAATTGGCGTTAAAAGATCTGGGCGCAGCGAAAAATGAAACCGCCACTTCCAAAACGCCCCGGCATTTTAAAACCGATGCATCCGCATCCCTGCGCCCCGTTGTCGTTTATGGGCTGTCGGATGCGTGCGCAGCGGCACAGGCAGCCTTAGAACAGGCCGGCCAAGAACTGGCCATGCTCTCCCCCACCGGCGTGGCGCACTCCATCGGCCCACAATGGTTTAAAACGTTGCTGGCAAACGTGCGCGCCAGGTTTCCTGACCTGCAGATCACCGGCATTCTGGATTGCGGGCCTTATGAAGGCCATGTGATGAGTGCGCTGCATGCTGGCATGACCGATGTGCATTTTTCAGGCGCCTCCGAAAACGCGCAAAAGCTGGATTGGATCGCCATCAAGGCCGGGGGCGCCATTCACCGAAGTTTTAAAGAAGTGTTGGATTTGAAGGGCGAAGCAGATCAACTGGCCGCCTGCCGCGCCTGGTTTCAGGCTGCCCGCTCTGTCCGCGCTGCCAAAAGATAACGCAAAGCCCTTGTTCCAACCCGTAGGAATGGCTAAGCAATAGGCGAGAAATTTTACTGATGACTGCCGTTGCTCTCACCGATGTCCGTGCGCTTTATGCGCGCCCGCTGCTGGATCTGGTTTTTGATGCCGCCAGCGTCCACCGTGCGCATCATGATCCGCGCGAGGTGCAGCTCTGCACGCTGCTCTCCATTAAAACCGGCGGCTGTCCGGAGGATTGTGCCTATTGCCCGCAGGCGGCACGCTATGACACAGGATTGAATAAAGAACTGCTGCTCCAGGTCGATCAAGTCTTGCAGGCCGCTGACCGCGCCAAAGCTGCCGGTTCCACGCGGTTTTGCATGGGTGCTGCCTGGCGCGAGGTGCAGGATGGGCGCGGGTTCGACCGCGTGCTCGACATGGCGCGCGGCGTGAAGGCGCTCGGCCTTGAAGTATGCTGCACGCTTGGCATGGTGAATGCGGAGCAAGCGCGCCGCCTGAAGGACGCGGGGGTGTATGCGTATAATCATAACCTCGACACGTCGCGCGAGCATTACGATGACATCATCACGACGCGCACCTATGATGACCGTTTGAATACGCTGCGCGCGGTGGCGGACGCTGGCATTTCTGTCTGCTGCGGCGGCATCATTGGCATGGGCGAAACAGTGGAAGACCGTATTGGCTTGCTCTGGCAGCTGACAAATTTGAACCCGCAGCCGGAAAGCGTACCGATCAACGCGCTTGTGCCAGTGGCGGGAACGCCACTCGCAGATCAGCCAAAAATTGATCCGCTCGAATGGGTGCGCACGATTGCGGTTGCGCGGATTTTGATGCCGCGCGCGATGGTGCGTTTGTCGGCGGGGCGCATGGATATTCCGGAGTCTGCACAGGCGGTGGCATTTCTGGCGGGTGCGAATTCCATTTTCACCGGCGATAAATTGCTCACCACTGCCAATCCGGATTTTGACTTTGACAAGCAATTGCTGGATAAATTGGGCCTCCATGGCCGCGCCGCGTATAAAAACGAAACCAATGAGCCCGCTGCCGCTGGCGGCGCGTGTGGCACAAAAACTGGCGGAGCTTGCGGCTGCGCATCGGCTGCGGCGGCTTGAGCCCGCACGCGGCATTGATTTTTCTTCGAACGATTATTTGCAAATGGCTGCGCATCCGCGCCTCCGAGAAACGCTCGCGCACGCGTTGCTGGATGGTTTGCCTGTCGGCGCAGGTGCAGCGCGATTGCTGCGCGGCAATCATGACATTATTTCGGAATGTGAAAAGCGTATGGCCGATTGGCTCGGCGCGCCCGCGTGTTTGCTGACATCATCCGGTTACCTGGCAAATTATTTGCTGCTTTCAACATTGCCCCAGCGCGGCGACATTATTTTATACGATGCAAACGTGCATGCCTCGATGCGTGATGGCATCCGCGCGAGCTCCACGCAGGCCTACAAATTCGCGCATAATAATTTAGAGGATTTAGCACGGTTAATTTCGGAACATAATCGCAAACAAATCTTCATTGTCACCGAAAGTTTGTTCAGCATGGATGGCGATTTCGCAGATATTTCGGCTCTGTACGATTTGGCGGTCACGCATGGCACGATGCTAATTGTGGATGATGCGCATGCAACCGGAATTTATGGCGCGAATGGCAAAGGCTGCACAGAAGGTTTCTCGCACGATCACCTCATCACTGTTCATACGGGCGGCAAAGCGCTCGGCGCAGCGGGTGGGATCATCGCGGCGCGGCAAGATATCATGGATCTTCTCATCAACACCGCCCGGCCGTTTATTTTTGCGACTGCGCCGATGCCTGTGCTTGCACTGGCACTCATGACTGCAACAGAAACTTTAGATTCTGAGTCCTGGCGGCGGGAGCAATTGCTCGCGTTGTGCACGTATGCAGAAAATAAAATATCAGGCGCGCAGAAACGCGCGGCATCACCAATCTTTCCGATTATCTTGGGAACGGACAGCGCTGCGCTCGCAGCAGCAAAATCTTTGCAATCCGCTGGTTTTGACGTGCGCGCCATCCGGCCGCCAACGGTACCAGATGGCACTGCGCGATTGCGGCTGTCTCTCAACATCGCGCAAACACATAAGCAAATTGATGCCTGCCTAAATGTAATGAAGCAATTTATTGCCGCGTAGTATGCGTCATCGGCCAACGGCGATCACGCCCAAACGCTTTAATAGTCACCCGCACGCCAGGTGCGGATTGCCGCCGTTTATATTCGTTTTTGTCCAACCAGCCATGAATAATTGCTACCAAATCGGCATCGAATTTCGCCACCAGTTCCGGTGCGCCATTGCCTTCGATCAACGCGCGCAAAATGTCATCTAATATTTCATAGGGCGGCAATGTATCTTGATCCGTCTGGTTGGGCCGCAGTTCAGCCGATGGCGCCCGCGCCAAAATCGAAAGCAGTAGGGGCGCTTCGATGCCGATGTCATGCTGCGGCACATGCGCATTGCGCCAGGCACACAGTGCATAAACATCCGTTTTATAAAGATCTTTGATCGGATTAAATCCGCCGTTCATATCGCCATATAACGTCGCGTAGCCCACCGCCATTTCAGATTTATTGCCGGTGGTGAGCAGTAATGCGCCTGTTTGATTTGAAAAACCCATGAGCATCGCGCCGCGCACGCGCGACTGCAGATTTTGCAGGGTCGCATCATGCAACGTGTCATTGAAGATGGCTTGCAAAGATTTTTCCAAACTTTGCTGCATGGGCGTGATGGGCGATTCAACTGCTCTGATTTTCAGCCGTTCCGCTTGCGCGCGCGCGTCTGCCAGCGTTTCAGAGCTGGTATAAACGCTTGGTAAAATCATGGCGATCACTGCATCCGCTCCCAACGCGTCCACTGCGACGGCCGCCACCAGCGCAGAATCCACGCCGCCGGATAGACCCAAACACACCTGATTGAAATTATTTTTTTGCACATAATCACGCGTGCCAAGCATCAATGCGTGATAAACATCTTCCCATCTGTCGGCTGGGGATGCCACCGGATATGGCGCAGTGGAAAAAAATATGCCGCATTCAAAACTGGGGAATTGCGATATCACTTGGCCGCGCGTATCCATCATAAAACTCGCGCCGTCGAATACCAATTCATCCTGGCCGCCTATCATATTCACATACAAAAACGGCACACGGGCACGCCGAATGCGATCACAAATAACCTGGTGGCGCTGCGCCAATTTGCCAGTCTCAAAGGGCGAAGCATTGATCACGATAATCTGTGATAGCGGTGATTCCGTGCGGCTGAGCATGAGTTCCAAAGGTTCCGGGTGCCAGCAATCCTCACAGACCATCACGCCAATGTGTTGACCGTTGATTTGAATCACGCCCGGCCCGGTGCCAGGAACAAAAACACGTGGATCATCAAACACACCGGTATCCGGCAAAACCATTTTTTCAGCCACCACGCGCCATCTGCCATCCGCAATTAATATCGCGCAATTTAAAATACCGCGCACGTCTGCAATCGGCGCGCCGACTAATACTGCCGGGCCGCCACACAGTTCGCGCGCCAATTTGTCCAATTCGGTGCGCACAGCCGATAAAATGCTGGGGGATTGCACCAGATCATCGGGTGGGTAGCCGAGCAAATATAATTCCGGCGCAACGAGCAATTGCACGCCCTGCGTCGCAGCGGATCGCGCGGTTGCCAGCAAATCAGCCGCATTACGCGCGACAGCGCCCATGGTGGGGTTAGCCTGAAAAACAGCAATGCACATGCAGGCCTTTATAACTTATTTGGCACTGAAAAATAGTAAGTTTATCAGCGAATTAACCCACAGCAAGTTTGGCATAAAATTGTGCCTGATATTCGGCGACGAACGCGTTGGCGTCTTCGGCGCGAGTCTCATCGAAGGCGAATTTGGTGAGGCGCAGTTGCGGGTCGTGCCACAACGCGTCCAAGGTTTCGGCTTGCCCGCCGGTGCGGAGTTCATCCCATAATTTTTCGCGCTCACGAATTTCGGTGACGATCAGCGCTTGCTGTAGTGCCGTGAGCGGAGTGTCCTGAATTTCTTGATGCGCCAGAAATTCCTGCGCGTCGTCGAGCAAATGCGGATGCGTGATGAGCGTCATGCATAGCAATTGCTGTTTGCGGTATTCAATGGTGGAGGCATTGGGCGAAGCGGTGGGTTTCACCAGCGGCGCGGCATTTTTCTTTTGCCAACCGTCACTCCCGCTGCGCGGCGGCGCGTTCAAATTCCCCCCTAAACTTGAAGACGGAAACACTTTTTCAAACCGCGCGTTCAAATCGTTTTCATATTGCTGGCGCGTATCAGGGTCTTTGATTTCCGCGCATTCTTGCCGCAACCGCCGCCGCAGTGCCGCGCGAGTCTCAGGCGTGTCAAAATTCTGCCCCGCCGTCGCGCGTTGCCACAACCATTCCGCTGGACCGATCGCCTGGTGCAAAATATCCTGAAACCCTGCCAGGCTATGGACGCGGATCAAACTGTCGGGGTCTTGGCCTTCGGGCAAAAACGCAAAACGCGCAGATTGTTCGGGCGAGAGAAACGGCAGCAACCGATCCAGCGCGCGTGATGCCGCCGTGCGTCCTGCCGCATCACCATCAAAACAAATCAGCGGGATCGCGTGCCGCCCGCCATGCGCGGGCAGCAACCGCCAAATCAATTGCAATTGCGTTTCCGTGAGCGCCGTGCCGAGCGGCGCGACCGAACCCGCCAATCCCGCCGCTGCGCAGGCGATGACGTCCATATAACCTTCAACGACGATAATCGGTTGGCCGTCCAACGCGGCCTGGCGCGCGGCGGGCAAATTGTACAGCAGCTTACCCTTCGTGAATAACGGGTGGTCGCCGGAGTTAATGTATTTTGGCCCGTCGCCATGGCCGGGCAAAATGCGCGCGCCAAAGGCCACGGTGCGCCCCGCGCGGTCAGTGACGGGGAACATCACGCGGTCACGGAAAAAGGAAAATAATTTCCCGTCGCGTTCGGATTTTTTCGCCAGCCCAAACTGGATAAGTAAATCGTCCGAGAATCCCTGGCCCCGCAATTGCGTGATCAGCGCCTGGCTGTCGGCGGGCGAAAACCCAATCCCAAACCGCTGAATGGTTTCATCATCCAAACTGCGGTCGCGCAGATATTGCAAAGGCGTGCCGCGCAATTGCGCCACAAAATATTCCCGCGCGGCCAGCAGCGCATCATATCCGCGCGCCTGCGCCGCCGCATTCTCGCGGTCCTGCGGCGACGTGGTGGGGACAGGCAATCCCGCTTCGCCCGCCAGTTTTTCGACCGCATCGGGGAAAGACAACCGATCCATCTGCATCGTAAACGTAATGATATCGCCGTGCGCGCCGCAGCCGAAGCAATGGTAATGGTCGTTATACAAAACAAACGACGGCGATTTTTCCTGATGGAAGGGACAGCAGGCCTTGGTGTGAATCCCGCTTTTCACCAACCGCACCCGGCGCGACAAAAACTCCGCCAACGGCAAGCGCAGGCGCAGCTCTTCCAAAAATTGCGGTGGAAAGGTGGCGTTCATCCGGCCAGCTTAAGCGCATGCACGCGCCGCCGCCAAGCGGTCGTGGCAACAAAAACCACATTATCGATCACCGTTACGGCCGGAAACAGCGCCGTAGTCCAAGTAAAATTTTCCATCGCGAATAAGGCCAATAATGCTCCCACGGCGCCGAACAGATAAACTCGTAAGGGTTCATCAAACGGCTTGTGCCAGGATTTGCGAAAGGTTGGATAAAAAGCAAGCAGTTCGATGATGGATATCAAAATTACTGAGTCCAAAGGATTTCTGGTGATCACCCATAAGCCAATTGCCATGATGGCCAATGATAATGTGATGATATCAGAGCATGCGATCTGCCGCGAGCCTCGGAAGATCGCATATCCCGTGACTGAAGCCGTAAAGAGCATGGTAAATCCTGTCACCCATGCGCCGATACCGCCGCCGCCTGCCAGCTGAGCAAAAAATCCAGTACCTGTGACAATCGTCCAGACTAGCCAGGAAAAAACATGCGGCACGGTTTTACCACTGAGAATTCCACGGAAATAAATTGCGGCGGAAACGAAAGTTAAAACATTCGCCACTGCTGTTAGTACAAAACCTAGCGACATAAATAACTACTCCACAATCGCGCTGGAAAAATTATTTTCATCTCATAAACTTCCCCACAATAATTTAATTGCTAAGGCAATCATGATAACCGCAATCACGCCGTCAAAAATCCGCCAGGCGATGGGGCGCGCGAATAATGGCGCCAATTGCCGCGCGCCGTAGATCAAACCCGCAAACCACGCGGATGAAATCAACAGCGAACCAGCAGCATAGGCCGCGCGTGCCAACGCAGGAAATTGCCCCGCTAGGCCGCCGATTAAAACCACCGTGTCGAACAGGGAGGTGGGGTTCAAGAGGCTAAAAGACATTGCAGCCAGCACGACTTCGCGTGCGGTGGCAAAGGGTGCGCGACTTTGGACATCGTCATATTTGCTCGTCGCGGCGCGCCAACCGGAACGCACGCCGAAATAAATTAAAAAGACACTGCCTGCGATGGCGAAGATTTTTTTCAGCCATGGGATGCTTTGTACCAAGGTACCCACGCCCGCCACGCCCAGCCCAACCAATAAAATTTCACAGCTAACTGTCGCGAGCAGGGCCATGCGCAAATGCGTGTTACTCAAACCTTGACGCAACAAAAATGTATTCTGCGGCCCAAACGCAATTACCAAACTGATCGTCAGCGTCGCACCTGAAATGAAGGCGTCAATAAAATGTTCCATGCTACAAATGTTACGCGTTCAGCCATTTTTTGACAAGTTTTGATGCTTTTATCATCCGGCCAGATGGCCTATGACTGTCCCCATGGAATCTTCTATTTTTCGTCGCTTGACGCGCGAGTTGATTGTGCCGCATAAGCGGCGGCTGGGGGTAGCGCTCGCGGCCATGGCGGTGGCAGCTGGGATGACGGCCTTGCTCGCCTGGCTGATGGAGCCAGTCATCAACCAAATTTTTGTCAATAAAAATGCCGTACTGTTAATGCCTGTGGCGGCCGGTGTGATGATGGCGTTTGTGGTGCGCGGCGCGACGACCTATGCGCATAAATATATCATGGCGGGCGTTGGGCAAACCGTAGTGTCTGATTTGCAAAAACGGCTGCATCGGCATTTGCTGCGTGCGGATTTGGCGCTGTTTCAAAAAGCACCGATTGGCGATCTCATTACGCGGCTGACGAGTGATATCGGCATCATGCGTTCCACCGTTTCAGATTCCATTACGGATCTGGGAAAAAATGCGCTGACACTGGTTTTTTTGGTGGGCGTAATGATTTATCAGGAACCTAAATTGACGCTTTATAGCTTCATCGCCTTTCCATTGATGGGTGTGGTGATTGGCGCGCTGACGAAAAAATTGCGCCAGAACGCGCGGCGCACGCAGGGTGAATGGTCGCGCGTGACCTCGCGGCTGACGGAAACATTTCAGGGAATCCGACAAGTGAAAGCCTACGGCATGGAGGCAGCCGAAGCACAAAATATGGCCGCGTTTATTGATGGCATCCGTCGGCTGGCGATGAAACAGGTAAAATTTTCATCCATTTCAACACCGCTGGGGGAAATGCTGTCGGGCGTTGCGATTTCGGTCGTGATTTTTTACGGCGGTGGTCAGGTGATTGCGGGTCATTCCAGTCCGGGCGAATTCTTTTCCTTCATTACCGCCTTTACCATGGCCTACGAACCCATGAAACGTTTGGCAAATATCAACGCAAATATTCAGCAAGGTTTGGCGAGCGCCGATCGCGTGTTTCATTTGCTGGATGAACACCCGATGATTGTCGATGCGCCGGATGCGCGCGAATTGGCAATCACGCACGGCGAAATTGAATTGCGCGATGTGTCGTTTTCGTATGGTGAAAAAAATGCGCTACACTATGTGTCGGTAACAGCGCGGCCGGGACAAAAATTGGCACTCGTGGGGCCAAGCGGCGCAGGCAAATCCACCATTTTGAACCTTATTCCGC
>Ga0206891_10271_pt1 | contig 13061 bp, 9 predicted proteins | sample Alteio_BWOrgHeat_55_FD_153246 | JGI IMG/M metagenome (GOLD analysis project Ga0206891, IMG submission 153246) | Enriched cells from forest soil in Barre Woods Harvard Forest LTER site, Petersham, Massachusetts, United States - Alteio_BWOrgHeat_Nextera7 ...
CGCGAGAATTATGTATCGGACATCGGAAATAATTTTGGCCTGTAACCGCTTGAGGGGATTAGGCAGAATTATTTTTCAGTTTTGTGACCGGATGAGCGCGCTGCAGTCTCCCCGGCGATTCAGAGAGAATTGGCAACGTGCGGCGAGCACAGTCTTGCTGAAGGCATTCGTCAAACGAATAAACGACGAATGCCCATCCGTGCTCAGGTTGCTGCTCCATCATCGAAGTGCAGATACGTTCGATTTAGCGTACTACCCATTTTTGTCTTGCGGCTGGTCGCTTCATGTACGTTGTATGAGTGCAAAGAGTTTCCGCCGAAAAAAGAATCCAAATCGGCCCCCCGCGCATTTGAAGAGCTCGTGGCTACAGGAGCCGCCGCAAGCCAAGCCGCGAGTTTTGTAATACGGCCGGTGGAAGCGGGTTTAAACAAGCAACGAGGAGAGCGAACATGCGAATTGTGGTTGACCTGAATCGGTGCCTGGGATACGCGCAGTGCGTTCCGCTCGCGCCAAAAGCCCTAAAACTGAACGGTGAGGAGGCGCTGATGTACGATCCCAACCCGGACGAGTCGCAGCGCTTGCATGTCCTGCGGGCCGCGGCGTCGTGCCCCGTGCAAGCGATCAAGGTCGATCAACTTGACGAAACCGAGGAGAAGAAGGCGTGATCCCCTCGACGCTTGTTGCGGACCTGGTTACCGCGTTTAAGACCAAAGGCCAAATCGTTATTGTCGGCGCGTCCCTCGCTAGTCTCCGCGCCGCGGAAGCCTTACGTGACGAGGGCTTCACCGGAGGCCTGACCATCATTGGTGACGAGCCCTATGAACCCTACGATCGCCCCCCGCTCTCGAAGCAGGTTCTGAAGGGGTGGGTGCCTGCCGGCAATACCAAGCTTCCGCGCATGCGGAAGGTCGATGCCGAGTGGCGGCTCGGCGTGGCTGCCACTGGTCTCGACAGAGTTAAAAGGGAAGTGCTTCTGGCCAATGGGGACAAGGTCCCCTACGACCGCTTGCTGATCGCAACCGGAGTCCGATCGCGGCAATGGTTCAACCCCGAGGAGGCCAAACTGCAAGGGATATTCACGCTGCGAACCAGCGATGACGCGGCCAAAATGCAGGCGGCGCTCGCAGCCAAACCGCGGCGGGTCCTGATCATCGGCGCCGGGTTCATTGGCGCGGAAGTCGCCTCGGTCTGTCGCGAACTCGGCCTCGCTGTTACGGTCGCCGAGCGCGCCGATGGGCCGCTGGTGGGCGCGCTCGGCGGTGTGATCGGCGAGATCGCCGGCGAGATGCAGCGGGAAGCCGGTGTCGACCTCCGCACGGGCGTCTCGGTCGAAGCGCTGGAAGGAGACGCGAGCGGACATGTGCGACGTGCCAAACTCTCCGATGGGACGACGCTGGACGTCGACGTGGTGCTAGCATCGCTCGGGTCAATCCGCAACATCGAATGGCTGGAGAATGCGGGGCTCGCCACTGGTTTTTGGGGAGTTGCCTGCGACGCCGGCTGCCGCGCCTTTGACATTAACGGAGTGGTGACCGACAACATCTTCGTCGCGGGCGATATCGCACGTACCCCTCACGTGCTGTTCGAATACCAGTTTCTCTCGATGGAGCACTGGGACAATGCGGTTTTCGGGGCTGCGGTCGCGGCGCACAACATGGTCAGCCTGGAGGCCGACCGCAAGCCGCACCTCCCGCTGCCTTCTTTTTGGTCAGGCCAGTTTGGTGTCAACATCAAGGGCGTTGGTCTGCCCTCATTCGGCGACGAAATCGTCTTTACGCAAGGCTCCATCAAGGAGCGACGCTTCGCCGCCGCGTATGGCCGCAGGGGCCGCATCGTGGGCGCCGTCACCTTTAATCACGGCAAGTGGCTGGAGTATTACGGGAGGCTGATCGAGAAATCGGCTCCGTTCCCGCCCCCTCCGCCCGGTTACGATCTGCCGGCTGACATGAAGCCGATGCCGGCCCGGTTCCCCGATCCGCGCGTCCCGACGGGAATTCCCGACGTGGTCTTGACCGGCAATGACCCGACCTCACGGGGAGCCGAGTTCCGCCCGAAACAGCGCTGACGAACTCGGCTCAATGAGCGGCGAGACTGAATAACCAGAAGAGGAGATAGGAGACACATGACACCTGAGAAAGCCTGGGCGGAGGCTATGAAATTTGAGAACCGCGCCAATCCGTACCCGTTCTTCGATGAACTCCGGAAGGCGTCGCCCGTGGCGCACGTCGGCAACGGCGTCTACGTCATCACGGGCTATCAGGAACTCCACCAGATAACCCATGACCCCCGCCTCAGCTCCGACACGCGTCGCCTGAAAGCGCGGGCGGCCGCCAAAGGCGAGTCCGAGCCCGAGGGATTAGATGCATATGGGCAGCATGCGAGCATGATCCAGTCCGATCCGCCGGAACACGATAGAATGCGCCGACAGGCGATGCGGCACTTCGGCCCTCCCCACACGCCGGACCTCATCCCGAGCATGGAAGCGCCGGTCCAACAACTCTGCAACGAATTACTCGATAAGGCCGTGGGCAAGACCAGGATGGACGTCGTCAACGATTACGCCTATCCTGTGCCGGTGATGGCGATTTGCAGGATCATGGGCATTCCTTTGAAGGACGAACCCCAGTTTCACGCCTGGGTCCATGACTTCATGGCGGGTCTCATGGACCTGGGCCCGGACGCGGCCACACCAGAGGGTAAAGCCCGCGCTGAAAAGGGAGCAGCGAGCTCGGATGCATTCATGCAGTATATGACCAGCCTGATCGAGGGTTATGTCAAGAAGCCCGATCCGAGCAGCATGCTTTCGAAGATGGTGCACGACAACGGCCCGGACGGAACTATGACGCCCAGAGAGGTGCTGACCAATGCGCTGCTCCTGTTCATTGCCGGCCATGATTCCACGGTCAACACGATCTCTCATTGTGTGCTGACCCTGTTGCGAAACCCCGGGTCCATCGAGCTTCTGCGGAAGCGGCCGCTGCTGATCCCCGGCGCCGTCGAGGAGGTCCTGCGCATGGAGTCGGCAGTCCAGTTCTTTCCCAGCCGGTCCGTTACCGACGACGTCGAGATCGGTGGGACGGTGATCCCCAAGGGTTCGCCGGTCCACATCATGTACGGCGCTGCGAACCGCGATCCGAGAAAGTTCCCCAACCCTAATAAGTTCGACCCCGAACGCAAGGATAACGAGCACATGGGTTGGGGCAGCGGCATCCACGTGTGCTTCGGTGGTCCGCTCGCGCGTCTGGAGGTGAACATTGCGGTCGAGACCTTCCTTCGCCTCGTGGAGAACCCGCGGCTGGTTGTCGACCCGCCGCCCTATCGGCGGAGCAATGTGTTCCGCGGCCCGGAGCACCTCTTGATTGACTACGACGGCATCAGGGACTAAGGGTACAACCCATGCAAGCATTCCGATTTATCGCAGCGCAAAAACCAGCGGAGCTCCGCGAGGTGCCGGTTCCCGAGCCGGGTCCGGGACAGGTCCTGATCAAAATTGGAGGCGCCGGCGCCTGCCACTCGGACCTGCATATACTCGAGGCGCCGCCGCAGCCGGGTCCGGCCCAGGCACCCTTCACTCTTGGCCATGAGAACGCCGGTTGGGTCGAGAAAATGGGTCCGGGGGCGACGGGTTTCGCGCAAGGCGACCCGGTCATTGTCTACGGCCCGTGGGGGTGCGGGCTGTGCATGAACTGCCGAATCGGCCGGGAGAACTACTGCCAGAATCCCGGGGACATTAAGGCAGGCGGCTTGGGATCCGACGGTGGCATGGCTCCCTACTTCCTGGTCCCGTCCACGCGCTTCCTTATTCCGCTGGGGAACCTCGATCCCCGCGAGGCTGCTCCGCTGACCGACGCCGCTCTGACCAGTTACCACGCCGTCAAGCGGTCCCTCCATCTGCTCGGTGCGGGCTCGACCGCTGTCGTGATCGGGGCCGGCGGCCTCGGCCAGATGGCCATCCAGGTCCTACGGGTGCTAAGTGGGGCGACGACCATCATTGCGGTCGACACCTCGGCCGACAAGCTAAAGATCGCCAAAAGCATGGGCGCGGATGAGACGCTGCTCTCGGGCGATGAGGCGGTGAATCGCATCAAGGACATCACGCGAGGGCAGGGCGCTGAGCTCGTGCTCGACATGGTGGGCGTGAACCCGACCCTCGCGATGTCCGCTAAGGTATCGCGGGTTTTGGGTCAAGTGACGATTGTTGGTCTCGGTAGTCCGACTGCTGCGTTGCCAGTGAATTTCCGAAGCCCGGCGAAGGAGTGCTCGGTCGCGTCACCTTACTGGGGATATATCCCCGAGCTGATGGAGGTAGTCAACCTCGCCCAAACGGGAAAAATTAAGATGTTGGTCGAGCACTTTCCGCTGGAACGCGCAGCCGAAGCTTACCATCTGCTGCACGACGGCAAGATCAAAGGACGAGCGGTCATCACGCCGCACGTCTGACGATTATTTGTAGTTGCGGTAACGGGGCGGCGTGAACATGACCACTGAAGGAATTCATGTCGAGGAAAAGGTCTGCTCCGCTAGGCCAGATGGAAGGTTTAGGAGCCGATGGGCCGACGCGCCCGTGCGCCAGCATCCGAAGGTCGTTTCCTGGTTGACACACGTCACCGTCCGATGGATCAGACTGGAGGTACCTTTGTGGTAGCTTTGCGCTGGCCGGGCGAACCGAGCCTCTGACTTTGGTTATACGACCCACTCACTCGTCGCGCAGACGTTATTCCGGCCACGGCTTCAGTAGCTGACGCCGTTCTGCGCCCACAAACCGAATGAAGGACAGAGGGGTGCTTCTGGCATACAGTCTAGGTTCCGGCTTTTTTTGGGGGCTCACGAATCGGCCAAACTCTCGACATCATATAGCTAACAAGAAGTCCCGTGAAGCAACCGAGGAGCACCTCACCGACTTTGTGGAGGCCATGTTCGATACCGATCAATTTGGAATGAGTGGTGATGCCCGAAGCGATGACGATGGCGGCCGTTACCGGCGCCTGCCGCCACATGGCTGTGATGCGGACCAGATAGGACGAGATGAGGACGGTGACCGCCAGGGCAAGGGGGAGTTTCCACTCGCGCGACCCGCCGAGAACTAGAAAAACCAGCCCGACACCGCAGCCGACAAGCACATTGATGATCCGAGCGCGGAACAGGCGCTTCGCTTCCTTGATAACCGGGTCGGCCGCTGCGACCATCGAGGCGATAGCCCATATGGGGTTCGTGTCCGCGACATCACGCAATGTAAACCACAAGATCGCCGCCGCAATGAAGACGTTGACAGCGAAGCGAACGCCGGTTAGATCGGCCTGGACTGAATTGCGTAAATTGACGAATAAATGGCGAGCTTTACTCGTGGGCATAGGTGAAAGTCCCTTTCCAGGCCGGATAAGTGAGGGCGGATGCTCCTTGAACGCCCTACTTGACGCCAGGGGCCCTACCCTGGAGCCTCGGGCCTTTGCATCGGAGCCGGATGTGTTCGGGAGCGCCCAGTAAGCCCAGTCAGAGCTAGGCTGCTGGGGAAGGGGAAACGTCACTCGCTGCTCTGGGGCGCGATCCCTCTGAGGCGGTAAACCATCCCCGTTTTGGTTGTTCCCAACGAGATCCAGTCCTTTACGTCGTGCTGAAGAGTGATATAGAACTGAGCGCAGAGATCTTTCGGCTTCTGGGCGACGGCCTCCCGGCTAGGGAACTTGACCTGAAACGCGAACTCTCCGACCAGGGGCATATGTTCGCCGCGGGTCCGCCACAACGCCACGTCACACTTCGCCACGTTGGCTTTCCCGAAGTCCAACTTGCCGAGCGGCAGGAGCACTTCTTCGACGATGCCTCCGTTTACGAGGCTAATTTTTTCTTCAGCAGATTCTTGGAGGGCGGCAATCACGGGGAATATCTTGCCCAGGGTACTCATCGCAGTCTTGTTCGCGTCGTGCACCTGGCTTAAGCCGAACACACAGTTGTGTGAGTATAAAATACGGTATCCGCCTATTTCGTCCTTCAACGGGAGGGCCTCGGCCTTGAACTTGATGCGATACTTTCCCGAGATCTTCGGACGAACGTCCACCTCGGTGGCTTTCTGCTCGTCGGAATGGCGGAACTTAAAGACAATCTCCGGATCCCCAACTGGAAAACCGTCGACGTAGGAGATTCGGCGCCGCAGGATGAATGCGTTGTTGTAGAGCCGAAAATCGGGTGTGTCCATAAAGATAATCTCGCGGACTTCCGGTCGACGGCCGGCATCCGGATCGGCAACGAAGCCGACGCCAACCTTTTTCGCTGTTGCGGCAACGATGGCACCAAAGTCCCGAAAACTCTGTACAGAGGTAAAGCGATCTGGTTTCAGGATGAGCTTAGCTTCTAGGTATTGAACTCGGTCGAACGGGCTGCCGTCATCGTAGGTTTTTTTCTCGGCTTTCACGGCTGGCCGCGCCATTTTCTGTTCCTTATGCTGCTTCTGTTTCTGCTCCGTATCTTTCTTGGCCACTTTGTGTTCCCCTGGGCAGATGATATTACAGACTGGTTATTCGATAAACGGCGGAGCAATCTTCGCGACCAAACCCGTCCGTCCGGTTTGTTGACTGGCTCCGCAGCTCGCCTGGTGTCGCCGTGGAGTATTCGCGGAATGGGATGAGGTTAAAGCATTAGGGATCGGTATCGGGTGATTCGTACGCTCGAGTTGATTTTTGTCACGAAACTGGTTGGAAGTCGAAAAATGTCCCGTCACAGTGCTCAAGAAAGGCACGACAGTCGCCGAAATACGAGGCACGCGGTGAACGGCAGGGCATTCCCGGAGTGCGGGACGAAGATCCGTCCGCTGCCTACGCGCATCATTGTCTGAGGTGGCCTTCGTCAAGACCTCAGCGCCTTTGTCTCGACCAGGCCCGTCTGGCGGGAATACAATCTCACTTGGGAAGGACTGCGCCGTTTATGAAACCCATTGGATTACTAGCCGCAATGCTGGCTGCGGCTGTACTATTCTTGGCGGGCTGCGAAGAGAAGAAGCAAGTTGCAGCGGCGCATCCACCAGACGTCGAAGTGGTTGAAGTCACGCAGCAGGACGTGCCAATCAACAGGGACTGGGTGGGCACCATGGACGGATCAGTCAATGCCCAGATTCACGCCGAAGTGTCCGGTATTCTCCTCAAGCAGGATTATGTCAATGGTGCTTATGTCGCGAAGGGTGCACCGCTCTTTCAGATCGATTCGCGGCCGTTTCAGGCGGCGCTGGATCAGGCCCAGGGAGATCTAAAACAGGCCCAAGGCAGACTCGCCCAGGCTCAGGGCCAGCTCGGCACAGCGCTGGCCATGCAGGGAAAGACCCAGTTGGATGTAAACCGATACATACCTCTTGCCAAGGAAAGCGCCATTAGCCAACAGGAGCTGGACGATGCGATACAGAGCAACCTAGGTGCTCAGGCCAGCGTAGAGGCGAATAAGGCCAACGTTGAAGCGGCCAAGGCGTCAATCGCGGCGGCCAGCGCTGCTGTGGACACCGCAAAAATCAATCTAGGCTTTACAAAAATCCTGTCGCCGATTGACGGCATAGCGGCCATTTCGACGGCTCAAGTTGGCGACCTCGTCAATCCTCAATCTGCCGCCCTCACGACGGTTTCAACGATCAATCCCATCTTGGTGAATATTAATCCGAGTGAGGAGCAATACCTCAACGTGGCCAGAGCCAACGGGGCTGTGACCGGCGCCGCGGTGGATCCGGCGCTTAAGAAGATAGAGTTCCGCCTTGCGCTTGCCAATGGAACGAACTACCCGCAAATAGGGCGTCTCTACGCGGTTAACCGCGGGGTCGAATTAACTACCGGCACGATTTTGGCCCAGATCTCATTTCCCAACCCCGGCAACGTCCTTCGTCCCGGAGGTTTTGGCGTAGTCAGCGCCGTGGTCCAAGTTCAAAAGGGCGCATTGGTAATACCCCAACGCGCCGTGTCCGACGTACAGGGCTCATATCTGGTGGCGATGGTGAATAGCAGTAACAAGGTCTCCATAGTGCCCGTCAAGCCCGGCGCAAGGATTGGTCTCCTGTGGGTCGTTGACAGCGGTCTGAAGCTTGGCGACCGGGTCGTTGCTGAGGGTATACAGAAAGTCAAGCAAGATATGCAGGTCAATCCGAAGCCTTACACGCCGAATATCGAACCGGCAAAGGCAAATTCATAACATCTGACAGTTAAGTTGAAGCCTCATGTCTAAGTTCTTTATCAACCGCCCGATCGTTGCCATGGTGATCTCTCTCATCATGCTTATCGCCGGAGCTATCTGCATCTTGATCTTGCCCACGGCGCAGTTCCCTAATATTGCCGACCCACAGATTCAGGTGAACGCGACTTACCCCGGAGCTGACGCTACAACCGTTGCGCAGTCGGTGGCGACACCCATTGAGCAGCAAATGAGCGGAGTGAACGGCATGAACTACATGTATTCACTCAACGCCAACAACGGGCAGAGCGCCTTGACGGTGGACTTCGACATTAAAACCGACCCGAACACCGACCAAATCCTCGCTCAGATGAGGCAAGGGCAAGCCGCTTCTCAGCTCCCTCCCGCTGTCAATAGTTACGGCGTAGTGGTGCAGCAGTCAACCGCCGCGCCCATGATGCTGTTTGATCTGTATTCGCCTGACGGGCGGTACAGCGCCGAGTTCCTGGCCAACTACGCCATTATCAATCTGAATAACGCATTGACGCGAGTTCCCGGAATCGCCAGTGTGACGGTTTTTGGCGCGGGGCAATATGCGATGCGTTTGTGGGTTAAGCCCGATCAACTCGCCAAGGAACAGATCACGGTACCCGAAATCGTTAGCGCTGTTCAAAACCAAAACACGGTCAATCCAGCGGGAACAATCGGAGGCGAGCCGGTCCCGGCGGGCCAGGAGTTTACTTACGCCGTCCGCTCTCAGGGCCGTCTAGTCACCGAGGACCAGTTCGGCAACATGGTGGTCCGAGCCAAACCTGACGGCTCCATCCTGAGGGTGAAAGACGTCGCCCGGGTGCAGTTAGGCGCGCAGCTCTATAACATCCGTGGAAGGCTTGACGGGAAACCGTCGGCGGTGCTTGCCATTTATCAGCTTCCGAACAGCAATCTTGTCGAAGCTGCGGCCGGAGCCAAGGCGCTGATGGAGGAGGCAAAGAAAAGATTTCCACCTGGCCTCGAGTACACCGTCGCCCTGGACACATCGCTTCCCGTTACCGCGGGTATTCACGAAATTCTTAAGACGCTGGCGGAAGCCTTGTTGCTCGTCATCATCGTGGTCTACCTCTTTCTCCAGGGTTGGCGCGCAACTCTTATCCCCCTCATGGCTGTGCCGGTTTCGCTCGTCGGTACCCTCATCATTTTCCCCTTGGTCGGTTTCTCTATCAATACCCTTTCACTTTTTGGCATGGTGCTTGCGATCGGCCTCGTCGTGGATGACGCCATTGTCGTGGTGGAAGCAGTGGAACATCACATAGAGGAAGGACTCACGCCGAAAGAGGCCGCCTTCAAAGCGATGGAGGAAGTGTCGGCTCCGGTCATCGGGATCGCGCTGGTTCTTTCGGCCGTTTTCATACCTACGGCCTTCATTCCAGGCATTACCGGGCGCCTGTATCAACAGTTTGCCGTCACTATTGCTGTTTCGGTAATCATCTCAGCCTTCAACGCTCTCAGCCTCAGCCCCGCCTTGTCGGCCCTGCTGCTTCGTCCCAAGAAGGAATCGCGCGGTCCTCTCGGAATGTTCTTCCGCTGGTTTAACAGGCTGTTTGGCCGGGCAACCAACGGCTATGCCGCCGCATGTAGCGCTCTCATTCATAAGATGGCCATCAGCCTTTTACTTCTGTTTGCGTTCACGCTCTTGGCAGGTTGGTTTGGCAAGAAGGTTCCCGCCGGGTTCTTACCCGATGAGGACCAAGGCTATGTCTTTGGTGTCATTCAGCTGCCCGATGCCTCTTCCCTCCAACGCAGCGATATGGCGGCGTTACAAGCCGACAAAATCATCAGGAACACTCCTGGCGTGCTTCACAACACGACTGTCGTCGGATACAACATGTTGAGCAGTGTGCAAAACACTTACAGCGCGTTTTTCTGGATTACGTTTAAGCCTTGGGACGAGCGAACGGCGCCGAACGAGCAGTATGAAGCGATTAAGGCGCACCTAAATCGCGAATTGGGAGCGATGCCTCAAGGGGCTGCGCTCGCTTTTGCCCCTCCCGCCATTCCCGGCGTCGGCTCCGGTGGCCTTCAGTTCGTACTGGAAGACCGCTCTGGATCGGGCGACAACTCATTTCTAACAGCCCAAGTGGGGAAGTTCCTGGCCGCCGGACGGAAGAGGCCTGAGCTAGGTTTGATACTCACCACCGCGCTTCCGTCTGTTCCACAAGTCTTTGTAAACGTGGATCGCGACAAAGTGATGACGCAGGGTGTGCCATTGAAAGATGTCTACGACACTTTGCAAGCCTTTATGGGCGGCGCGTTTGTGAATTATTTCAACCGGTTCGGCCGTCAGTGGCAGGTCTACGTTCAGGCAGAAGGCGACTATCGTACCAACGCGGAAAATCTGGGACAGTTCTATATCAAGAACACCAAGGGCCAAATGGTCCCACTTTCTACCCTTACAAAAATCGAACGGCAAGACGGGCCGGAATATCTGATGCATTACAACCTCTATAACTCCGCGCAGATCATCGCCAACCCGGCGCCGGGTTATACCAGCTCGCAGGCGATGGCGGCTTTAGAAAGTGTGTTCAAGGACACCATGCCGCCGGAGATGGGATACGACTATATGGGCATGGCCTACCAGATGCAGTTGTCACAGAAGGGTGTACCGCCTTCGGCGATATTCGGTTTGTCATTTCTATTCGTCTTCCTGGTACTCGCTGCGCTCTATGAAAGCTGGACGCTTCCCTTCAGCGTGCTGCTGAGTACCCCTATTGCGGTCATGGGCGCTTTGGGCGCGCTGTATCTGCGGCGTTTCGGCAATTATTCGATTGCAACAAATGTTTATGCACAGATCGGCCTGATCATGTTGATTGGTCTTGCCGCCAAGAACGCCATCCTGATTGTCGAGTTCGCCAAGGGCAGCTATGAGGACGGTAAGTCATTGTTTGAGGCCGCGGTCGAGGGCGCCCGAGTGCGGCTAAGGCCCATCCTGATGACTTCATTTGCGTTCATCCTGGGATGCGTGCCACTGTGGACGGCGACTGGCTCGGGTGCAGTTTCGCGTCAGGTGATGGGAACTACGGTAATCGGAGGGATGGTGGCGGTGTGCTTGATCGCCATCTTTATCATCCCAGCGTTGTTCTATTTGATTGAGAAACTCGGTGGGCCGAAGCGCCGCGAGAAGCCGAAGGAATCGGCGCAACCCGAAATCCTAGGCGCTGAATCGTGATGAAGAACGTGCTCCGAATCAAGACTGTCGCTATTGTCTTGCTGACGACAATGCTTTCGGGTTGTCTGGTTGGGCCCAATTACAAGCGGCCCCCAGTAGACGCCCCAGTCGCTTTCCGAGGCGCCGAAGGAGCGGCTCAACAAGCGTCTCTTGCCGACTTACCGTGGTGGGAAGTCTTTAAGGATGACACGCTGAAGCGTCTCATTCAAACGGCGCTGACCAATAACTACGACCTGAGGATCGCTGTGACGCGCATCGAACAGGCACGCCAGATTGAGGTCCAGACTCGTGCGCAGTTATATCCCTCGGTGAGTTACAACACCGCCGTGAGCGGTGGGAAAAACGAATTTCTGGGTTCCCTTAGTCCTGATGGCGGGACCACTCGAGGCGCATTCTGGGCAGCGGCTAGTGCCGCCTGGGAACTGGACGTCTGGGGCCGGATCAGACGCCAGACAGAGGCGGCAAACGCGCAGTATCTCTCGACAGAGCAAGGAAAGCGGGCGGTGATGCTTTCGCTGGTAAGCGAAGTCTCCCAAGCCTATTTCGAACTACTTGGGCTTCAACTTCAACTGGAGATTTCCAAAGAGACGGCAAAGAGTTTTGGAGACACCCTAACACTGTTTACCCAGAAGTTGGAGGGCGGCGTTGCCTCTAAGTTGCAGACCTCAGCCGCTGCCGCCGACCAGGCCACAGCCGCCGCTACCATTCCGCAGTTCGAACTTCAAATCGCCCTGAAGGAGAACCAGATCAGGGTTCTGCTCGGCCAGAATCCCGATGGCATTGCGACCACAGCTAAACTGCTCGACGACATTATTCCTCCCGATATTCCGGCCGGCCTGCCCTCCGCCCTGCTTGAACGGCGTCCGGACATATTGAGCGCCGAGCAGCAGATAGCGGCGGCCAATGCCCAAATCGGCGTCGCTATTGCCAATTATTTTCCTCAGATCGGTCTAACTACGTTTTTCGGGCAGGGCACTGCTCCACTTTCAGCCCTAGCCTCAGGCCATGCAACCACCTGGAGTGCAGTTGCTGATCTCACCGGTCCCCTCTTTCGTGGCGGCGCGCTGAAAGCACAGAAGCGACAGGCGATTGCGGCTTGGGAGGAGACGAAGCTGCAGTATCAGCAAGCAGCCGTGAATGCATTTCAGGACGTTTCAAACGCGCTGATTTCCCGGACGAAATACGAGGCCATTCGCATCGACCAAGAGCGAGCTGTGGAGAACTACCAGGAAGCGCTCCGACTCGCACTCCTTCGATACAACGCCGGCAAAGCGAGTTATTACGAGGTTCTGCAAGAACAGCAGCTTTTATTTCCCGCGGAGAATGCCCTTGCAATCACCGAAACCAACCGCCGCTTGGTGATTGTGCAGCTCTACATGGCTCTTGGCGGAGGCTGGAATCTCACAGACCCGCAATGGCTGGGGAGCCAACCCCCAACCGCCGCGCCCGGGTCAAAGCCGTAGGTTCCGTCTGACCATTCGTCCCGACGCGAAGGCAAATACTTCTCGTTCTGGGTGTCGGGAACCTCGATATACGACACCATGCTTGAGAAAGTAATATTCTCGACCGTAGCTCGGTGCGGGCTCGACAGCCGTCGTAATCGGGGCCGACAGCTTCGGCCAGATGGCCATCCAGTTGCTGCAGGTGCTGAGTGCGTGACGACCATCATGCTGTCGACATTTCGGCCGACAAGGCGAAGATC
>Ga0206891_10273_pt1 | contig 13049 bp, 7 predicted proteins | sample Alteio_BWOrgHeat_55_FD_153246 | JGI IMG/M metagenome (GOLD analysis project Ga0206891, IMG submission 153246) | Enriched cells from forest soil in Barre Woods Harvard Forest LTER site, Petersham, Massachusetts, United States - Alteio_BWOrgHeat_Nextera7 ...
ACGCTCAATAATCGCGCTGCATCGCGGAAAATTTCGACGGACCAAGTATATTTGGCCTCTGTTCAAACGACCGTTTCTGGAACTGCTCCTACGTCTCAAACAAGCATCACACCCGGGGTTGTTACAACTGGCGTCACCTTGCAATTGCTGCCGCGCATTATTGGGGATGGCCGTATCCTTTTGCAATATTCAATTAACATCAGCAGTTTGTTAAAATTGACCCAGCAAAGCACGGGTGCGGGATCCAATGCACAGACCATTCAAACGCCTGAAACCACGAGCAAAGTCCTTGTTCAGCAAGCGATCCTCCAGGATGGCGCAACGCTGGTGCTGGCAGGCTTTGAAAAAGAGCATAACGAGGACGATTCTGAAGGTATTGGCAGTGCGTATAATCCGCTCATGGGTGGCACCAACGCTTCTCATAATCACCAGCAATTGGTGATCGCCATTACGCCGCATGAAATTTCGCCGGAGCCCGGGAGCATTTAACAACCATGACTTCGGGGGTCATCACTGTTTCGGGCACAAAATACGCCGCCGGTCTTTATTGGCAGCCTAGCCCAGATGCGAACATCGCCAAGGCCGCGCGCCAAGCGGCCAAGCAGCCCGGCTTTCAGGCGGAATTTTTCTGTGTGCGTCCGCCCAGCAAAAGCCAGCCGGTGGGGCAGTTTGGCCTTGGGATCAAGGCAGCAGGGCACCGCGCGGGCATGTCCAGCATCGCTGCATGCTTGGTCGCCCAACAGCTGGGGTCGTGGGCAGGCACTTTTCGCGTACCCGAAGGTGTTTATTTTGTCTCTGTCCGTGATGAACTGATTGATCCGGAAGGTGACGTGCTTTTCCTGCATGACACCGAGGCGCAAGCGCGCCTGGAGCAGGAAATTTCCCGCGGCGGCTTAACCAGTATTATCTGTCCGCCCGAATGGGGCATTCAGGGATCTTCATCTGCCTCGATCACTTCTATTCTAAGTGGGCGCAAGGATATCGTTCTAAGGCCAACCGCCGTCAGCACGCGCGAGATTGTTGGTCTTGTCGTTATTTTAGCATTGGGCGGCGCGCTGTATGGCGGCTATACCATGTGGCAGCAAAAAGTGGCTGAGGAAGAAGCCGCGCGCCAGGCCCAAGAAGCGGCCTTTCAACAGTCACAATTGGCAAAAAGACCCGCCGCCGTATATCCCAAAACCTGGCAAGATAAACCAATGCCGATGTCATTATTGACCGCCTGCGGCCATGCCATGAAAAAACTGGCAGCCAGCTATCTGGGCTGGAGCATCAGCGATTTGCAATGTTCTGAAGGTGGCTTGAGCGTGACATGGACGCGCGCGCCTAATTCTGGCGTCGTGCCGGCAGATGATAAAGCTAATCTAGATGCCAGCCTCACCACTGCAAGTGTTACCATTCCGCTGGAGGGCATCACACCGCGCGGCACGGAAGAACTCGCCTATTATGGATTGATTGACCGCGCCGTTATTCTGCATAATTTGCCCGTTCATTTGGGGTCATTGCCTGACGATGCGCCACCTGTAGTCGCCGCCGCGAATAGCAGTAATCCGCCCCCACCACCGCCACCACCACCCAAATGGCGCAAACGTTCTGCCACTTTTGATGTGAAAGGTTCGCCATGGCTGCGGCCGGATCTTTTTGACATCTTCCCGGGCCTCATCATTACAACCGTCAAACAACAGGGCGGCAATACTGGAAACTTCACCGTCGAGGGGATCATCTATGAAAACAAGCAACCACAATAAATTCAGCTTTCTGTTGGGCGTGGGCTTATCGGCGATTGCCCTTGGGCATGCCTGGGCGCAACCTGCGCCTGCGACCACACCGGCCATCGCACCTGCCAGCACGCTCGCTTCGGCCGCGCCAACGCCTGATTTCTCGCCGCCGCGCCCTGCCCCGCTGGCCAGCAGCCCAGATGGCGTCATTGGTGGCGAATCAATCAACAGCGTCATGGATCGGCTAAAACAAAACAGTTCACCTTTGACGCTCAATGACATGACGGCAGCACAAGATGTGCTGGCCCGTCTGGATTTGTTGACCCAGATTGAAGAGCGTTTGTCCAAACTCGAAGAAGCGCAGAAAAAACATAAAAATGGTGGTGAATTAGCGTCCACTTACCCCAGTATGGGTAGCAGCCGACGGCATGATTCTGAACCTTCTGTCAGCGACATTGCCGCATTGACGGCGCTCAGCGACGCCACCGGTAAATTATCAACCCCTGGTCTGCCGGGCATTCCAACATCCCCGCATGTTTTTGCGATCAGCGGTACTGGCGGTTTGTATTCCGCTGTATTGGAAGTGGATGGCCATCGCTTTACCGTGAAAGAAGGTGCCATGGTGCCGAATATCGGCACTGTGATTGCCATAAATGCGACTGGTGTCAGAGTGGACAACCGCGGCAAGACTTCCAACCTGCCCTTTGGTGGAGGAAGTTAATTAAAAATCCTATTGGCGTTATAAATTTTCCCTAATTATGGTATAATGCAGGTGGGAATATGTTGGCGTGAGGGTTGCAACGTGAAGTTCGCTCGTCTGTGGAAGGATAGCCAAGAATGACTGACCGGATTTTAAAGCAATGGCTCGTCCTATTTCTCGCTCGATCAGAACCTCGAAAGATTTTATTCCATCATGCAGCCCAGCTCTGATAAACCTTCTAACCGGCCCCCTGCTGGGCAGCCGCCATCATCCCCGCTGGGCCGCAACGCCATCCCAGCAGGATTTGTGCGGAGCAATCCTGCCGCTGCTGCACCGCCCAATAAACCAAATCCTAATCCAAATCCAAATGCCCCGTTAAATAATTCGCCTCCCCCTCAAACGCCTCAAAATAGCGGCGCGGCGGCAGGACCATCCAAAAACGGATCCACGCCGGAATCAGATGGTTTTTTTGCAAACTTATTAGGCGCTTCCGCGGGAGAAGCGGCGAAATCCGCCGCTGCATCGCCGCCGCCAGCTGCGGCCAAACAATTGCCGGTAAAATTAGACGCACCCATCCCCCAGGAAATACCAGAGGGAAAAGACATTCTTGTCACCGGCGGTGAATTGTTGACTGCACTAGGCGGCGCGCTGCAAATCCCCGAAGAAACCCGTAAAATTTGTGCGCTTTATAATTCTGGTTTGTTGTTGGTGAGCGAAAGCCACCGGAATTCGCCGTTGATCCGGTCGGTTGTTTCGCTTGCGCGGCGGCAAAATTATCAGGTCAATGAGCCGCCGCAATACGTCACGCCGTCCATCATTCAGCGCGCCTATATGGATGCGGAAAAACTGGCGGCGGGCCAGCGCGTGGATAGCAACGCCATGCGGCGGCGCATCAACCATGTGCTGGAGGAAGCGTCGCGTTTGAATGCGAACGATGTGCACGTGGAAACTAGCGATAGCCAAACCAAGATTCAATTTCGGATTGATGGCTCGCTGCGCGAATGGGAAACCTGGACCGCCAAGGAAGGCGACCAATTCGTCGCGGCGGTTTATTCGCACGCGGATGTCGCATCAGGCGCGACGGCGAATTGGAATGAGCCGCTCGCCGCGACACTCAGCCATAAATCCGGGCCGGATAGTCTGACACTTCCCAACACCGTCGGCGGGATCCGTTGTCAGTGGATGCCGCTGACAGGCGGGCGCTATCTGAACATGCGTCTCAATTACGATGGCGGCAAAACCATCGGTCAAAGTGTCGAAGAGGCGGATGTGGATTCGTTGGGCTTTAATGCCGAGCAAACTAAACTGGCACGCCATTTGCGGGATATCCCAGGCGCGATGCGGATGATCGCAGGCCCGGTGAACCAAGGAAAAACCACGACGCTGCGGATTATGCTGAACCGCCGCATGAATGAAACGCATTACCGCCTCAACTGTTTGATGGTGGAAGATCCGCCTGAGGGCGGCGTGAAAGGTGCGCGCCAGATCGGCGTGAGTTCTGTCACCGATGAAAAACTGCGCGCGCGATTATTATCGGAGGTGATGCGCGCCTCGTTGCGTCTCGACCCAGATATTGTGATGCTGGGGGAAATCCGGGATTTTGAAACCGCGACGATGGCGTTCCGTTTGGCCCTCACCGGCCGTCAGGTTTACACGACGCTGCACGTTTATGCGGCGCTTGCCATTCCCCAGCGGGTACGCGATTTGGGGATTGAGCCTTATCTGGTTTATGATCATCATCTGTTGCGCGGCCTGTTTTCTCAACGCCTATCGCGCAAATCCTGTCCGCATTGCAAAATTCACTGGAAAGATGCGAAAACTGCGGTGCCAAATCTGGATGAAGTGATGGCGCGCACCAGGGCCGCCATCGCGATCATGAAATATTACCGCATCTATGGCTTTGAAGCGCGCGATCATCGGCCGATGGAAGAGCCGGATCTGAGCAACATTTTTTTCTCCAACCCTGCAGGGTGCGAGAAATGCAGTGGCGGCCGCAGCGGGCGGACAGTGTTGGTCGAAATCGTTGATGCTGATGGGCACGTGATGGATTTGCTGAGCAAGAATGAAATGGATGCTGCTCGGCAATATTGGCTGTCCCCCGGTGGCCTGAATGGTATCTCAATGCAATGGCACGGCATTGAAAAAGTGCAGGCCGGCATGTTGTCGCCGGTAGATACGGAATTTGAGCTTGGCCCGCTCGCCAGCCCAAAGGAAATCACAATGGTTGAAGGAAGCCTGGGAGCATATCGTGGCACTTGAAGAACTTTCCTATCAAATTGCAAAATTCTCCTTTAAGGGAAATTTGAAGGCGCAATTGCGGCTGTACCGGAAACTATCGGGCATGTTGAACATGAACGAGGCTTTGCCGCGCGCGTTGGAGCGTCTGTGGGTCACGGCCAGCTATAACGGCAAAAAACCCAATACAGCCCAGGCAATCGCACTCAGGGAATGGCGCGATGGTTTGCAATCCGGGCGCAATTTATCTGAAGTGATGGGTGGATGGATTCCGGAAACGCATCTGTTGCTGCTGCGCGCCGGCGAGGAATCCGGGGCGATTGCGCGCAGTTTACAATCCATCGAATTCATTGAAAAATCCACTTCCCGTATGCGCACGGCCATCATGGGTGCGATTAATTATCCGGCCTTCATCTTTGTGATGTTATTCGGTATTTTATGGATGTTCGGTATCAATCTGGTGAAACCGATGCGGCAATATGCGCCGGAAAGCATTAAGGCAAAAATTTCTGGCCTCGGAAGCGCAACGGATTTTGTGCAGGATTATGGGCTGTATGTATTTTTGGCCGTTGGGACCATCGTTGCAATTATCATTTACAGTTTACCGCGCTGGACCGGCAGAATTCGCGTCGCTTTCGATAAATTCCCACCATATGCTTGGTATCGGGTCTGGAACGGTGCCGCGTTTTTGATGTCGATGTCGGCATTGCTGGCGGCACAAACGCCGTTGTCGCGCGCACTGGCAATTCTGGAAAGCCGCGCTTCGCCATGGCTCAAAGAACGCGTTTTCAGCGCACGCCAGGAAGTGATGCGCGGGCGCAATTTGGGTGAGGCGCTGCAGGCGGATAACCTCGGCTTCCCCGATGAGATCATTGTGATGGACATGATTATTCTGGCCGAACGGGGCGATGTCGCCACCATTCTGGATATGGTGAGCCGGGAATGGCTGGATGAGCAAATCCTAATGCTCGAAGAACAAAGCACCATGGTGCGTTCGTTCGGCATGATGATTGTGGGCGGCGTGATTGGTTGGGCGTTCCAATCGATTCTGGGCATTGCCCAAGGCACCGCCGATGCCGGCAGTAGTCCTGGCGGCATGCAATAAATTGATTCTTATGCTGCAGCGGCTTTGTTAAAAACTTTTCCTTTACCTGCGCTAGCGATCGCGGCCTGCGCAGCAGCCAATCGCGCAATCGGCACGCGGTAGGGCGAACACGACACATAATCCAGTCCAACGGTTTCAAAGAATTGAATCGATGCTGGATCGCCGCCATGCTCACCGCAGACGCCGAGTTTCAAATCTTTGCGCGCCCGGCGCCCGCGTTCCGCCGCCATGCGCACGAGTTCGCCCACGCCGTCTTGATCAATCGTGACGAACGGGTCATGCGCATAGACCCCGGCGCGCTGATAATCTGGCAAGAAATGCCCCGCGTCATCGCGCGATAATCCTAGCGTCGTTTGCGTGAGATCGTTGGTGCCGAAGGAAAAGAATTGCGCATCCTGCGCGATATCCCCCGCCGCCAGCGCCGCGCGCGGTAATTCGATCATCACGCCGATCATGTGCGGCAGATTAGCCGCGACGCGCGAACCGATTGCGGCGATTTTTTCTTTTAGAATAATCAATTCGCGCCGCGTCGCGACGAGCGGAATCATTATTTCCAATTTCACGTCCATGCCGTCGCGGACAGCCTGCGCTGCCGCTGCGTAAATCGCCTCGGCCTGCATTTCGTAAATTTCGGGATAGGTGATTCCCAAACGGCAACCGCGATGCCCCAGCATCGGATTGGATTCATGCAATTGTTCGAGCCGCCGCACGAGCGCCGGGCGGTCAATCTTCAGCGCCGATGCAACCTCCGTGATTTCATTCGCGCCGTGCGGCAAGAATTCATGCAGCGGCGGGTCGAGCAAGCGGATCGTCACCGGCAACCCGTCCATAATCCGGAACAGCGCATGGAAATCCTGCTGCTGCATCGGCAATAATTTCGTGAGCGCTTTGCGCCGCCCAGCTTCGTTGGCTGCGACAATCATTTCACGTACGGCCATAATCCGTGCCGGGTCAAAAAACATATGCTCAGTCCGGCACAAACCAATACCTTCCGCGCCCAGCCGCCGCGCGGTTTCCGCGTCCAGCGGCGTTTCCGCATTCGCGCGCACGCGCATCCGCCGCGCGCCGTCCGCCCATGCCATCAGCGTCGCGAAATCACCCGATAAAGTTGGCTCAATCGTCGGCACCGGGCCCGCCATAATTTCGCCCGTGCCACCATCAATTGTGATCCAATCACCCGCGCGTAGCGTTTTTCCTGCGACGGTCAGCGTGCCTTGCACGTAATCCAAATGCAATTCGCCCGCGCCCGCGACGCAGGGCCGCCCCATGCCGCGAGCGACCACCGCCGCGTGCGATGTCATCCCACCGCGCGCCGTCACAATCCCCTTGGCCGCGTACATACCGTGGATATCTTCGGGCGAAGTTTCGATGCGGCATAAAATCACGGGCTCGCCGATATTCGCATGTGCCTCGGCTTCGTCGGCCGAAAAATAAATCCGCCCAACCGCTGCGCCGGGCGACGCTGGCAATCCGCGCGTCAGCAATTGCCGCGGCGCATCAGGGTCAAGCCGGGGATGCAATAATTGATCCAGCGATGTGGGGTTAATCCGCGTGATCGCATCCTCGCGCGAAATAAAACCGCTTTCCGCCATTTCCACCGCGATGCGCACCGCCGCCTGCGCCGTGCGCTTGCCGTTGCGCGTTTGCAGCAAGTATAATTTCCCTTGCTGCACCGTGAATTCAATATCCTGCATGTCGCGGTAATGTTTTTCCAGCTTGTCGCGCACGCGGTTCAATTCCGCAAATACCTCGGGCATGATTTCTTCCATCGCAGGTGCATCAGATTTCTGCGCGGCCTTGCCCGCCACCGTGATCTGTTGCGGCGTGCGGATTCCCGCGACTACATCCTCGCCCTGTGCGTTCACCAAAAATTCACCATAAAAAGTATTCTCACCCGTCGATGGATCGCGCGTAAAGGCCACGCCCGTTGCGCAATCGTTCCCCAGATTGCCGAACACCATCGCCTGAACCGTCACCGCCGTGCCCCATTCTGCCGGAATGTCATTTAGTTTCCGGTACGTAATCGCGCGCGCATTCATCCAGGATTTAAACACCGCGCCAATCGCGCCCCACAATTGCTCCTGCACATTTTGCGGAAACGGCGCGCCCGTTTCGCGTGCGACGGTTTCCTTATACCGCGCGCAAACGGTTTGCCAGTCTTCCGCCGTTAATTCGCTGTCCTGAAAGCGGCCGAATTCGCGTTTCGCGCTGTCCAAAATATCTTCGAAATGATGATGCGGAATGTCGAGCACGACCGACCCATACATCTGCATAAACCGCCGGTAACTGTCATACGTAAACCGCGCATCCCCGCTGAGCGCCGCCAGGCCCGCTGCCGTTTCATCGTTCAAACCCAAATTCAAAATCGTATCCATCATACCAGGCATCGACGCGCGCGCGCCCGACCGCACCGACAGTAACAGCGGATTTTTCGCGTCGCCAAATTTCGCGCCGACGATCTTTTCGATTTTTTGCAAACCTTCCGTGGTTTGTTTTTGCAAATCCGCCGGATATTGCTGCGCGTTCGCGTAAAAATACGTGCAGACCTCGGTTGTGATCGTCATGCCGGGTGGGACGGGCAAACTCAGGTTCGTCATTTCCGCCAGGTTCGCACCCTTGCCGCCCAGCAATTCACGCATCGCGGCGCTGCCCTCGGCTTTGCCTTTGCCAAAACTATACACCCAACTTTTCATGTCATCCTTCGATCTGGCTGAAGTCCGCGATTGAATTAACAGTACGAACAAAAATTGACAACATCCTTAATCTATTTACTCGATAAGCTTGATTATCATCATTAATCAAAACACTATCGAAGAACTCATCAATGATTGGCTCTAAATCTGAAAAAGATTTAATAGCGCCAAAGTAATCATGTTCCAGAAGCGCTTTTGATACACTATCTTTTTCAATCTTTAAAGCTTCATACAAATGATAATCAATGTCCTCAATTAATGATTGAATATCAACTTCGCCATCATAGGCCGTCTTATACTTCTTTTCTTCAGCTTTAAGGATATTGGCCGCACGTCGGTAGCTAGCAAGTAACGCTAGCCCTTCGCGCTGAAGTAACGATTCTTTAAGTGCTTGAGCGCGCTTTAAAATTAAATAGATATCATCACTCATACTTAGGCAGGCACGAACTTTATCATGTGAAATGCCGGTGTCGCGCAGCGCGACGGCGAGGCGGTCTTTGATGAATTCCAAAACGTCCGGCTGTACGAATTCGGACAACGGCAACTGAATTTTATTTTCGAGCAAGATTCGCACAATGCCGAGCGCCGCGCGGCGGAGCGCATAGGGGTCTTTCGACCCCGTCGGTTTTTCGCCGATGCGGAAAAATTCATTCAGCGTGTCGAGTTTATCCGCTAGCGCAATGATAATGCTGATCGGCGCATTCGGTACGGCAGCAGTCGGACCGAGCGGTTGGTAATGATCGCGGATCGCATCGGCAACGGCGGCATTTTCGCCGTCATGCAGCGCATAATACCGTCCCATGATGCCTTGTAATTCCGGGAATTCGCCGACCATGGCGGTGGTGAGGTCCGCTTTGCACAGCTCCGCCGCGCGCGCTGCGAGTTTTTTATCGGCCTTTAACGCCGCAGCGAGTTTTTGCGCGATTCCTGTGATGCGCTGCACCTTCTCATGCAGCGTGCCGAGTTTTTCGTGGAACTGAATGGTTTTGAGCTTTTCGATGCGACTCACCAACGGCGCTTTCAAATCCTGGTCATAAAAAAACTTCGCATCCGACAGACGCGCGCGCAGCACGCGTTCGTTCCCATGCACGATGGGCGCGGGGCCGTTCGCGCCAGGCACGTTGGCGATAAGGATAAAATGGTTGGCGAGTCCGCCGGCCGCGTCAAATAACGGGAAATATTTCTGGTTCGCGCGCATGGTGGCGATCAAACATTCCTGCGGCACTTGCAAATATTCTTTTTCAAACGTGCCGAGCATGGCGACGGGCCATTCGACCAGCCCGGTGACTTCATCGAGCAGGGCAGGGTCATCGCGCAGGGACAATTTTTTCTCCGCCGCGATTTTTTGAAGTTGGTTCAGAATTTCCGCAAGCCGTCCGGTTTGATCCAAAATCACATGATGTTTTTTCAATTCCGATTTATATTGTTCAAAATTGGCGGCTTTAAACGGCCCAGGCGATAGAAACCGATGGCCATAGAATTCGCCATCCCCCATAAGCGCTTTGCCATCAAAAATAACATTCACTTGTTGTAACGGCCGCACCCAAGTCTGCGCGCCCGCGCCCCAACGCATCGCTTTCGGCCAGGGAAATTGTTGGATAATCGCGGCGATCATTTCGGGTAAAATTTCCGTCGCCGCTTTTCCTTTTTCCTGGCGCGTTAAAAAATAATGCGTGGCTTTGCCGATGGCACGCTGTTCAATCCCCTCCAGCGATTTCAAATGATTCGCCTGCATAAAACCATTCAACGCAGGTTGCGGCGCATCCACGCGCGGGCCTTTGATTTCCTCGCTGCGGTCGGGTTGCTGCGCGGACAGGTTATGCGCCACCAACACCAACCGCCGCGGCGTCACATAAGTTTCCATTTGCAAATCTGCAAATCCCGCATCGCCCAAATATTTTTCCGCGAGCGCGCGCAAATCTTCCGCCGCACGCAATTGCATCCGCGCGGGGATTTCTTCTGAAAATAATTCAACCAGTAATTCAGGCATGGGAAATCCATGTCTCGCAGCACGCCTTGGCGAGCGCGCGCACGCGGCCGATGTAGCTCGCGCGTTCCGCCACCGCAATGACGCCGCGCGCGTTCAGCAAATTAAACAAATGGCTGGCCTTGATGCATTGATCGTACGCGGGCAGGGCCAATTTTTGTGCGAGCAACATTTCACATGTTTTCTCGGCATCGCGGAAATGCTGTTGCAATTGTTCGACCGGCGCATGTTCAAAATTGAACGCGGAAAATTCCCGCTCAGCCCGCAAAAAGATATCGCCGTACGTCATCCCCGCGCCGTTGAAATCCAAATCATACACATTCTCAACGCCCTGAATGTACATCGCCAACCGTTCCAAACCATACGTAATTTCGCCCGACACCGGCGCGCATTCAATCCCGCCGACCTGTTGGAAATACGTGAACTGCGTCACCTCCATGCCGTCGCACCACACTTCCCAACCCAATCCCCACGCGCCCAGCGTCGGGCTTTCCCAATCGTCTTCGACGAAACGAACATCATGCGCGAGCGTATCCACGCCGATTTCCGCGAGCGATTGCAAATACAAATCCTGAATATTATCCGGCGAAGGTTTCAGGATGACTTGGTATTGATAATAATGCTGCAAGCGGTTGGGATTTTCGCCGTAACGCCCATCGGACGGACGGCGCGAAGGCTGCACATAGGCCGCGCGCCACGGATCAGGGCCGAGCGCGCGCAGCGTCGTCGCCGGGTGAAACGTGCCCGCACCCATTTCCATGTCATAGGGCTGCAAAATCGCGCAGCCCTGCCGCGCCCAAAATGCGTGCAGCGTTAAAATCATGTCCTGAAAACAAAGTGGCTGCGCCATCTCGGCCCTACCCCACTGCCCCATGGCACTGCTTATATTTTTTGCTGGAACCGCATGGACATGGCGCATTGCGCGGCGTCTGCGCCCAGGTCGCGGGATCGCTTGCATTAAATTGATGAACGACGGTCTGCGCAGATGACGGGACCAACACTTCATCTACATCGGCCGCCATGGCCAATGCCGGATCAACGCGCGTTTCCTGAACGTTGCGCAGCACTGGCGCCGGCAACGGCAACGGCTGTTCCACCGACACGGACAAATGGCTGAGCGTGGCGGTAACTTGCTCACGCACCTGCGCCAACATGGCTTCAAACATCATAAAGGCTTCGCGTTTGTATTCATTCAGCGGATCGCGCTGGCCGTAGGCGCGCAAATTAATGCCGCTGCGCATATGATCCATTTGCAGCAAATGTTCACGCCATTGCATGTCCAGCATTTGCAGCAGCACATTGCGCTGCAAATCGAGCGCGAATTCAGGCGTCAAAGACGCCAGTTTATCCTGCATCAACGCATCGCCCGCGGCGATGAGCCGATCCGTGATTTCGCGCTCCGTCACGCCTTCTTCAGTCCGCCAAGCGGCAGGCATCTCGATGTTTAACACGCGCGAAACGGATTTCGCCAAACCCTCAAAATCCCATTGCTCAGCGTAAGTGCCATGGGGAATTGCTGCAGTCACGGTTTCTTCGATCCATTCGTGACGCAAATCGCGCACGAGTCCCATCACCGTTTCGCCGCCCATGATAACGCGGCGCTGTTCATAAATGACCTTGCGCTGATCGTTCAGCACATCATCGTATTTGATGAGGTTCTTGCGGATATCAAAATGGTGGCCTTCCACGCGCTTTTGCGCGTTTTGCAGCGCCTTGGAAATCCATGGATGCCAAATCGCCTCGCCTTCCTTCAGGCCCAGGTTTTTCAGCATATCCTGCATGCGGTTGGCGCCAAAAATGCGCATCAAATCGTCATCGAGCGCGACAAAAAATTTGGATGCGCCCGGATCGCCCTGGCGGCCCGACCGACCGCGCAGCTGGTTATCAATACGGCGGGATTCGTGCCGCTCCGTGCCGATGACATATAATCCACCCGCTTCCTTCACGCGCGCTTCCTGTTTTTCATGGCGCGCCGTGATCATTTCCGCGAGCTCACCGCGCTCCCGGTCATTGGCGGCCTTAACCATCGTTTCATCAATCATGATGTCCAGATTGCCGCCGAGTTTGATATCCGTGCCCCGCCCCGCCATGTTGGTGGCCACCGTCACCGCACCAGGCTGCCCCGCGTTAGCGATAATGCCGGCTTCTTTTTCATGATGGCGCGCGTTCAACACCGTGTGTTTGATTTTCTTTTTGTCCAGCAAATGCGAGACCAGTTCAGATTTTTCAATCGAGGTCGTGCCGACCAAAATTGGCTGTTGGCGCGCGATGCATTCTTCGATCAAGGTTACAATCGCGTCGTATTTTTCTTTTTCGGTGCGGTAAATCAGATCTTCGTGATCCTGACGCACAACGGATTGATTGGTCGGAATTTCCACCACATCCAGGCGATAAATTTCCGCGAATTCTGACGCCTCCGTCATCGCGGTGCCAGTCATACCTGACAGTTTTGGGAAAAGCCGGAAATAATTTTGATAGGTGATGGAGGCGAGCGTCTGGTTTTCTTGTTCGATTTTGACGTTTTCTTTGGCCTCAAGCGCCTGGTGCAGACCCTCGGAATAACGGTTACTGGGGCGCATGCGGCCAGTGAATTCGTCAATGATCACAACCTTGC
>Ga0206891_10275_pt1 | contig 12927 bp, 11 predicted proteins | sample Alteio_BWOrgHeat_55_FD_153246 | JGI IMG/M metagenome (GOLD analysis project Ga0206891, IMG submission 153246) | Enriched cells from forest soil in Barre Woods Harvard Forest LTER site, Petersham, Massachusetts, United States - Alteio_BWOrgHeat_Nextera7 ...
CAACTAACCTATCACCTTACAATTCCGATTTTGGTCTTTCCTGCAATAATCTAAACCTATTATTAAGTATGAACAAGATACCCGGCCTGTTAATATTAATTTTCTTTATTGCAGGGTGCAAGCAAAATGCTGTGGTTCATCTTCAAAGAAAAAATATTATTGAAACGGTATATGCTTCGGGCAAAATTATGGCCGATAGCGAATATACCGTGTTTACCCTAAACCCGGGTACTGTGATTAAGAAATTAGTGAACGAAGGAGACCTGGTAAAGAAAAACCAAATACTATACATTATAAATTATACAGCCCCTGAAGCAAAACTGGATGCTGCAAATATTTTATATAGTAACGCCCGACAAAATGTTTCCGTTAATTCGAGAGTTTTAAATCGGCTGAAGATTGAGATGCAAAATGCCGGTATAAAACTCACTAACGATTCTTTGCAATACATGCGCCTTAAAAATTTATGGACCGATAATATCGGTACAAAAAGTAACCTGGACAATGCCGAGGCTCAATTTCGTACTTCCCGCAATCAAAAACAGGCAGCAGCAGACCAGTACTACGCAACATTAAATGACCTTAGTGTTTCGCTTAAAAATGCACAGAGCCAGGTAGCTACAGCGCAGAATGATGTAAATAACTATATCATCAGGGCCGAAAGTGCGGGCACTGTTTACCAGTTAATGAAGGAAAAAGGTGAGGCTGTAAAACCAAACGAAGCGGTTGCGCTGGTTGGAAAATCGACCGATAGGGTAATACGTTTATCAGTTGATCAGCAGGATATTGACAGGCTAAAGGTTGGGCAGGAGGTACTGCTTAAAACTGATGTAACCGGCGATAAAATTTACAATGCGAAAGTGGCCAGGATATACCCGGTAATGAACGAAGCCGACCAGAGTTTCAGAGTTGACGCGGTTTTTTTAAACGCCGGCTCACAGCCATACATACATAGTTCGGTTGAGGCCAATATTGTTATTCAGCAAAAGAAAAATTGTCTGGTAATTTCGAGTCAGTTTTTATTGCCGGGCGACAGCTTATTGATAAGTCTGGGCGGGAACACAAAAAAAATACCGGTTAAAACGGGCATTCATACCATTAACGATATAGAAATATTAGGTGGTATTGATGAACATGCCGATATTGTTACCCCTTCGCAAAAGTAGCGCTATGAATGTAGATACACTCATAGCCCGAAGGCATTTAATGGCCAATAAAAAGCAAACGCTTGTGGCAATGCTTGGTGTTACATTCGGTATTGCCATGTTTATACTAATGATAAGTTTCATGGTTGGCGTAAACCAGTTTATGGAAGACACTATGCTATCATCGGTACCCGATATTCATATCTATAACGATATTAAAACCGATTATTCCGCCTCAATTGCAAAAGATTATTATAAAAATAAAAATACCCTGATAGCTGTTTATCACCCAAAGCCCAAACAGATTGCCCTTAACATTAAGAATGCCGACGGAATTATTAACGACCTGAAAACCGAAAAGGGTATAGATGCGGTATCGCCCATGATAAGTACCCAGGTATTTTATAGTTATGGCCCGGTACAAATAAACGGCTACATTAATGGTGTAAACATAATGGAAGAATCGCGCCTTTATGACCTGGCGGGCAAAATGACGGATGGGATACCTGAAAACTTGCTCACTTCTGATAGGGGGATCATCATGGGGCACGGGCTGGCAGATAAATTGAATTTAAAAATGGGCGATATGGTAACGCTGGCCACCCCAACCGGTACTACGATGCGTTGCAGGGTGGTAGGGTTATTCAAGATTGGCATGAGCGCCATTGATAATATAAGGAGCTATGTGAACCTTGCCGATGCGCAACAGTTAATGGGTAGAGATAAAAGCTACATTACAGATATTGATATTAAACTGAGGGACAACACACTTGCGACGGAAAAATCAATAGCTTTTACAAAAAAATATAATTACAAGGCTGAGGACTGGCAAACAGCCAATTCGTCAATAACAGCGTCAAACATTGTGCGCGACACATTAACCATGGTAGTAAGCATTACTTTGTTGGTAGTGGCCGGATTCGGCATTTACAATATCATGAACATGACCATTAAAAATAAAATGAAAGATATAGCGATATTGAAGGCGCAGGGATTTGCTGGAAAAGATATTGTGCAAATATTTTTGAGCCAGTCTGTTTTCATTGGCTTATTAGGTGCCATCTCGGGGCTTATTCTTGGATTCCTGTTGTCATTTGCATTGTCAAGGGTCCCCTTTCCGAAAAATGATTTTGTGGCGCTTAATTTTTTCCCTGTAATTTTCAGGCCCTCTCATTATTTGTTCGGGCTTGTATTCGGGGTTATAACACCGTTCATAGCGGGTCTTATGCCATCGCTTAAAGCATCAAAAATTGACCCGGTTATTATTTTAAGAGGATGAGTATAGCCCTACAGGTGGAGAAGTTAAACAAGCATTTCCATGAGCCTGAAGATTTTCATGTTTTGCATGATATTTCATTTTCGGTGAATAAGGGCGAATTTGTGCCGGTTATTGGGAAATCGGGCTGCGGAAAATCAACTTTATTATACCTGTTAAGCACCCTGGATACCAATTACGATGGTAAAATAATTATAAACGGCACCAAAGTAACCGGCAAAAGCCAGAACGAGTTGGCCAGGTTCCGGAATGAAAACATAGGTTTTGTATTCCAGTTTCATTTTTTATTGCCTGAATTTACAGCGCTTGAAAATGTTATGTTGGCCGCTTTAAAATTGGGCAGATTAAGCAAAACCGAGATCGAAGAACACGCGTTAGATAAGCTTAAACAATTACAAATGGATGGTTTTGCCCATAAACTATCCACCAAACTATCAGGCGGGCAACAGCAGCGGGTAGCCATAGCCAGGGCCCTGATCAATGATCCGGTAATGATTATGGCCGACGAACCTACCGGTAATTTAGATAGTGGAAACACTAAAATTGTATTTGATATTTTCCGCGAGCTTTCGCGAAATAAAGGCATTACGGTGCTTACAGTAACCCACGACCTCGACTTTGCTAAACATGCCGATCGGGTTATTGAGATGATAGATGGTAGAATTATTTAACATAAGTTATGATGATAAATATTAAACATAAACATTCGGGGCATGCAACATCTGCACAATTTGTTTTACAAAAAGTACAACCGGCCCTGCTGGGGCTTATGGATGGATCGGTATCAACGTTGGCGCCGATATTTGCAGCAGCAGGATTAACCCATCAATCAAACAAAGCATTTTTTATCGGGCTGGCAGCTTCTATCGGAGCTGGCGTAAGTATGGGTTTGGCCGAGGCATTATCGGATGATGGAAAAGTTACCGGGCGGGGCACCCCATTATCAAGAGGATTTATTACAGGATCTACTACTATTGTTGGGGGGATGTTGCATACACTTCCTTTTTTGATAAAGGATTTGAATACGGCCCTTCATGCGGCTTATTGCGTTGTTGCTGTTGAACTCATATTAATTGCCATAATCAGGTATAAATTCATGCATTCTCCTTTATTGTCAACTATATACCAGGTAATTATAGGTGGCGGAATTGTTTTTGTATTAGGGGTTTGGCTCGGAAAGTTAGGAGTGTCTATTTAAATAAGTATAGTGTTTAATTTTCGTTCGGAGACAATAAGCTCATCAATACACACCATAAGGCTTTTTGATGTTTGTTCGGGCCATTCACTAAACAGTTGTTTGTAATAATCAATTCCGTTTTGCAGCTGTGTTTTAAAGTTATTTAAGTGCTTCCTCTTTTTCTCATTCAGGTCTTTTATATGCGCCAATATATCTGTTTGCAAATAATCAATATAAAGGTCTAACTCCTTAATAAACAGGTTGGGTCTTTTAATTTTATCCAGCAGGTCAAGTTTGCCGTAAATATGTTTAACCATTTCCTCTAAAGAATATATTCCGTTAAAATAAGCCAGGTTGGGACCCGGGCATATAGCAACCGCCTTGTTTTCTTTAGGCTTACTGATACCATATTTAATATAAACTGATGAACATAAGCCTTCGCATAAGCATAGTTTTTCGGTTACCCCATCAAACTTCTCCCGGTACTCATCTGGCGGCAATGCCAATGCCTGCAATTGCTTTATCTTTAAATTTTGATATTCCCTCGAAGCCGTACAAATAGGTAGCCCGGTAAATTCGGTATTAGTGATCAAATATTTTTTGGTACATGGGCTGCCCGGCCTCCCTTTCTCCAGTCTTTCCGCTCTTTGAGTTTCACCACTGCCTGGTTTAAAATTATTAAACAATATGCCCAACGGCGACGCGCCGCTCAGGTAAAAATCGGTTTCGTCAGCCCCGGTTAATTGTGCGAGTGTTTTTTCATCTACGTTTGTTACTTCGGGCACCAATAAAAACGGGCTTCCCCATCCCGTAGCGTCTAATTCATAATATTCCATCAGGAAGCTATTTTCCGTGGCAGTGCCAATACCGCCCTGTACGCTTACACGCTGTTTGGGAATAAACCGGCACTCTATCCCTTTTTGCATTAAAGCGGGCTGGTAAAGCTGGTAAAGTTCCTCGACCATGGCTTCTCTTTTTTGCTTAAATTCTTCCAGGATAGGGCCTAAAAGGTAACCTTCTGTTGCGAACGCGTGGCCGCCACAATTCAAGCCAGATTCTACCCGGAATTCTGAAACCCACAAGCCTTTTTTTGCCAAAAATTTAGCCTGGATAAGGCCCGACCGGAAATCGCTAACTTTTAAAATGACCTTCTTTCTGAATTTATTATTATCGCCAGGCAAAAAATCATCAAAAGTTTCCAGGTAACTATATAAGCGCGGGTTCATCCCTGCCGATAAAACAACCGATGATTCAAGATTACTTTCTGCAAATCCGCGCAGGGCCGCAAGCGCGTCGGTATTTTCATCGCCGGCGTATTCGTTATCGGCGTTAAAATTCATTTTGTCTAACTTGGCCATAATGTTGACATCAATTGCTCCTTTGACCATTTGGCTACGCAAAATGTTTTGAAGTATTTCTTTACGATGGTTATCCGGGCATTCCATCATCAGTTCATAATCTTGTTTTAATTTTGATGATCCTGGTAATAGTTCAAAATACCGGCAAATGTCGCTATCTTCTATAAAAGGCATATTTCTCAGCTTTTCAAATTGCTGGTTAACTAATTTGTCAACAAAGTTTAAATAGGCTGTTATACGCTTTGTCCTGTAATCATCTGCAGTTTTAGGGATAGTGATAAAAGGTTCGTCATTTTCCTTCGAATGATATTCGCGTATACGTTCGATCAGCTCATCATCTACAATAGATAACGCTGATGAAATACCATAGCGCGCAACCTTAAGTGGCGTATCAATTGAATACCCTAACCCTAATACAGGAATGTGAAATGTATGGCCCATAAATAATAAGTAATGTGAAACTACTATATAGCTGCCGTCTCAATGGCAAAACTATATATAACAGAAGATTTAAAAACTGATGAGGATCATATTTTTAACCATCATTTATCATTCTTCATCTTCAAATATCGCGGCAGATTTAGAGAAGAAATTTAGGATACTTACTATATGGCCATACTAAACAATTGCGTACCGGGTTTATCAGTCCATAGCCTTGCATCAAGCGCTGTGCAAATATTCCTCAAAAAACGTTTGCCCAACGGGGTAACTTTTAGCCCCCATGAATTAAGCAATATTAACCCGTCATCAGCCAATGGTTGCAGGCGTTCCAACCCATCAAATAAAGAATTACAAGGTTCTGTATAATGATTCCATTTGGTTTTACCCTTACACATAATGTTTAATATGTGCCTGCGTATCACCAGGTCATCCTGGGTTAATAAATGGCCTTTAACAACGGGCCATTCATTGTTATTAACCAAACTCAAATAATCCTCTACAACTTTAACATTTTGAGCAAACGCGTACCAGGAATCACTTATAGAAGAAACGCCTAATCCAATTAACAATTGGGTATGATTACTGGTATAACCCATAAAATTACGATGTAATTTACCGGTACGTTCTGCATTAAAAAGCTCATCATCAGGTAATGCGAAATGATCCAGCCCTATTTCCTCATAGCCATAGTTTTTTAACAGGCTGCGGCCTATTTCGTACAATTTATTCTTGGCCTGAGGATCAGGCAGATCATCTTCTGTAAAGTGTCTTTGCCCCAGTTTTATCCAGGGCACATGCGCATAGCTGTAAAAGGCTATTCTATCGGGCATCAATTCACTAATAACCTGGAAAGTATTGATCAAACCTATTGTTGTTTGTAAAGGGAGGCCGTATATCAAGTCATAATTTATAGAGGTATAACCTATTCGCCGTGCGGCGTAAGTTATATCTCTAACCTGCTGAACACTTTGATGCCGGTTGATGATCTTTTGCACTATGGGGTCAAAATCTTGTATACCTAGGCTAAGCCGCCTAAAACCAAGGTTATATAATGTTTGCAAATGGGTAACCGTTGTATTATTCGGATGTGCTTCAAAACCAAATTCAGCTTCAGGATGAATAATTGTATTTTCTAATAAACCGCTAATTAATAATTGTAAATTTTCAGCGCTGAAAAATGTTGGTGTGCCGCCGCCCAAATGTATCTCGCGAATTATGGGTGTTTCAGGCATGATGTCTTTATACATTTCCCACTCTTTCAATACAGCTTTAATATATGGCTCTTCTACCCCGTGATTTTTTGTAATGCGTGTATTACAACCGCAATAAGTACACAGGTCTTCACAAAAGGGCAAATGCACATACAAACTGATGCCGTCCGGTTCGTTAGTATCTACAAAAGAAAACTTTACAGTTTCTTTCCATACCAAATTATTAAATGAAGCAGTGTCCCAATAAGGCATAGTGGGATAGCTTGTATAGCGCGGCACAGGTACATTGTACTTTTGGGCTAGTTCAATATATTTTCTTTCTGTTGGCATTTAAATTTTTATTGAATGTTCTTCAGTATTATGAAAACGGCAATTGTTAGCGCAAGTGCAAGCATCGCCCACGCATTTATTAGCTTGCCATAGATCCAGGCTTTTAATGGTCTGGTCGGCAATCTCCTGCAAATCTTTATTGGTTAAATTTGATTGGGACGAATAAGAGGGAACATTCGCGATCATAATATTGCACATAGCAGCTGCTTCTTTGTCAATATGATCTGTTCCGGCCGAGCCTGTAACAATAAACTTTACGCCCAGTTTTGCCAGTTTTTCTATTACGGGAGCCGAAACATCGTCGGTAGCGAAAACAATAACTGCCTTTTTGCCTTCTGCAAATACAACTGTGTCAAGACTTAAAGAATTGGATATAAGGGTTATATCATGTTTTTTTTGATTGGCTTTCGCCAGAAACTCCTTCTCAAAAGACTTAATACTGTAAGCTACTACTTTCATCCGTGTGCATTTATAAGATACAAAACTATCTTTAAAATGCAGGGTGCGGAATGAGCGGCATCAGTAAGAAAAATGATCTGCGTCAGTTTTTCATTTTAGAAAGGCGCGTTAAATCCAGGATGGTAATAGTACTTCCCTTTTTGTCAATTAATCCTTCATCTTTAAAATCAGACAAAGTTCGGCTAACCGTTTCAGTAGCCATTCCGGCCATGGCGGCCAGGTCCTCACGGGCTATTTTAAAATTATCATCCGTTTTAGTTTGGCTCCGGTGTAAACGTAATAAGGCTTCCGCCATTCTTTTTCTTACAGAATTATAGGCTAGCTGCAATAATTGCTCTTCCTTTTCGCGGATATCATTTGCCAAAAGTTTAATAAACTCGCGGGCAACTTCAGGATACGAATTTATCAAGGGGTCAAGCTGGTCTTTGGGTATCAGGCATAATAGGCTGTCTTCTAAGGCTGTTGCGGTGTCCGAATAGGTTTCGTTCGAGAGCATGGCCTGCACGCCCAGGTAATCATCGGCCGAATAAATACCTGTCATTAACTCGCGTCCATCTTCGGCCAATTTTATTGTTTTTACTTTGCCGCTTATTACCAGGTAAAGTCCATTTCCTTTATCACCGTCATAATAAATAACCTGGTTCTTTTTAAACTGCCTGCTTTTACGTTCCTGTATTATTTTCTTTAACTCATCAAAGCCGCTATTTTTGCCTATCAATGTGGTTAACCTGTCAAGCGATTTGCTATAGAAGTTTTGCTGCAATTCTTTTTTCTTCAACCTGCTTTCAATGGCGTTTAAAAGGTCCATATCATCAAAGGGTTTGGTCAGGTAGTCGTCTGCACCCATTTCCATTCCTTTACGCAAATCAACCCGCTCTGCTTTCGCGGTTAAAAAAATAAAAGGGATCGCAGCCGTCTCAGGTTTTTTATTCAGCATATATAATACGCCATAGCCGTCCAGTTCAGGCATCATAATATCACATAATATAATGTCGGGGATATTTTTGATCGCCAGGTCGACCCCGTCTTTACCATTATTTGCTGCATAGACCGTATAGTCCGCCAGTTCTAAAATTTCAATTACGTTTTCGCGTATGTCGTTATTGTCTTCAATAATTAGTACTTTTTTGCTCATGTTGCCGGAAATGAGATAGTGAATAATGTTCCCTGATTAACGTTACTTTCAAAGTCAATTTTGCCATGCATTAGGTTGGCATAACGTGCAACAATATTTAACCCCAAGCCTGTTCCGGGGATGTTACCCGTATTATGCGCCCTAAAAAATGCCTCAAATAAATGTTTTTGATCGGTATCGGGAATGCCTATACCGTTATCTTTCACAGTAATTATACAGCCTTTTTCATTGATCTCAGTATTAAATTCAATAAATGTATTCTCTCCCGAGTATTTAATCGCATTACCTATCAGGTTGAGAACGCAATTTTTCACCAGATTTTGATCAAGTTTAATCGTGCTGGTGGTCCCGGTATGCTGATATAAGATATTTTGGTTTTCTTTTGCTACTGTTTGCATTTCTTCGGTTATCTCCTCCGCTAATTTAACCAGGTCAAATTCGGTAAATAAAGGCTCAACTTTTCCTGCTTCCAGTTTTTCAAGTGACAGAAAATCGTTTAATATAGTGGTTAAATTGTTTACCGCGTTTTTTATCCGCGCTATATGTTTTTTAATGTTCGGATTATCAAAAGGCTGCGCGTATTTATCAATTAACGACGAAGACAGCTGTATAGCGCTTAAAGGGGTGCGAAACTCATGCGATGCCATTGATACAAACCGGCTTTTTAATTGCCCTAATTCTTTTTCCTTTTCCAGCGACAGGCTAACCTCTTCCTTTGCCTGTTGCAGGGCTTCCAGGGAGTTCCGTAATGATAAGGTTCGTTCCTCTACCAGTTCTTCCAGGTGTATGGCATATTCTCTGAGGCGATCTTCCGCTTCCCGTTGATGGCTTGTATCATGAATAAAACCGGCATATATTTTCCGCCCTGAATATTGTACTTCACTTACCCCTAATCTAAATGGAAACCGGGTACCATCTTTTCTTAAACCAGTTACCTCGCGCCCAGTACCAATAATATGCGGATCGCCGGTTTGTTGATACCGGTGGAGATATCCATCGTGCTCTCCGTGATACGGCTCGGGCATCAGCATAGACACATTGTTACCTATCACTTCTTCGGGGGTATACAGAAACAACTTGCACGCAGCCGGATTAATTGATTCTACTTTTCCTCTATCATCAATAGTAATTATGCCGTCAATTGCATTTTGTATAATGGCATTTAGTAAAGCAGCATTTTCCATAATAGATAACAACCGGAATTTATGGTAACGTGCAAATATCAACAATATACATCACAAAAGAGTGTCCGGTTATATGAAGAAGAATTTTAGCACTTTCATGATGTACATCAGTTGTAATAGTGACTCAAGTCATTAGTTGCGGGAGTGAATGATGATACTTTTGTTCCTTAACAATTCATTCCTATTAAAAATAAAAAAATGAAAGCATTAGTTTATCACGGCCCCGGGAAAAAATCATGGGAAGAAAAACCAAAACCGGTAATAGTAAAACCAACGGATGCCGTTGTAAAAATTTTGAAAACAACAATTTGCGGAACTGATTTGCATATCATGAAAGGTGATCTTCCTGAGGTTGCCGACGGCAGGATCATAGGGCACGAAGGAGTTGGTATAATTGAAGAGGTTGGAACTGCTGTAAGTAATTTCAAAACGGGCGACCATGTAATCATATCCTGTGTTACCTCTTGCGGCAAATGTGCATATTGCAAAAAAGGTATGTATTCGCATTGCGAAGATGGCGGGTGGATATTGGGCTATAAGATAGACGGTACGCAAGCTGAATATGTAAGGATACCTCATGCAGATAATAGCCTTTACCCCATCCCTGCAGGCTCTGACGAAGAAGCGCTGGTAATGCTGAGCGATATTTTACCAACGGGTTTTGAGTGCGGTGTTTTAAACGGACAAGTAAAACCCGGTGACATTGTAGCCATTGTTGGCTCTGGGCCAATTGGTATTGCGGCGTTACTTACCGCTCAATTTTATACACCCGCAGAAATAATCATGATAGATCAGGATGAAAACCGCCTGGATGTTGCGAAAACTTTCGGGGCAACGCATATTATTAACAGCGCTAAGGATGACGCGATTAAAAAAATTAAGAGCCTTACAAACGGCAGAGGTGTAGATGTTGCCATTGAAGCAGTTGGCATACCTGCAACATTTGAGTTATGCCAGGAAATTATCGCTCCCGGCGGCCATATTGCCAATATAGGTGTTCATGGAAAAAGTGTAACGCTTCACCTTGAAAAACTTTGGTCAAGTAACATTACTATAACTACCCGGTTGGTCGATACCGTTACAACACCTTTATTGCTAAAAACAGTGCAGGCAAAAAAAATAGAGCCAAAAAAATTGATCACACATCATTTTAAACTGGATCAGATCATTGAGGCGTACGATACATTTGGAAACGCTGCAAAAGAAAAAGCATTAAAAGTAATACTGGAAAATTAAAGAATGGCTAATAAAAATGATATTCCATTTATAGATGGTCCACAATTTTTAAGATCATGAACAAGGCAAATGAAAATGATAAGTTGGGGGATGAAATACAGGAGCTTTACATTATTGTAAATCATTGGATATCAGACGTAGGCTTTATACAGGATGAAATAAATTTCCTGTTATATGTTTTAAATAAATACCCGGGATCAAATACATCAACCGGCCAGGAATTGGCAAAGTACAATTTTGATAAGACACTTATTCAACTTAACGCCGATATCCCTGGTCTTATAAACGAAATACGCGACTATTTAAAATTGCTTGAAACCACAGTAAAAGATCCGGGAAAAGATATTAACATCACTTTATTAGAAGCATTTTCGAGCACTTATGAACGGGTGCAAACATTATTGGCAGCTGTTAAATCGGTAAAAAAACAATTATTTGCCTGTACAGAACAAATTATGAAAACTGAAAAAGCATCTGCTAAAATGAAAATAATAAAGTGAGCATTTGTGTAAAATAACAAACCAAACGTGATGAATTATACAAATTTCATTTCTGCTGATGAAGCGGTAAAATATATTAAACAAGGAAACCGTGTTTTTATTCATGGCGGCGCGGCAACGCCCGCTTGCCTGGTAGAGGCAATGCAAAGACGATACAATGAACTTAGCGATGTAGAACTGGTAAGCATTACCACACTCGGCGATGTTAATTTTGATAACCCCCGGCACAGGAAGTCGTTTTTTTTTAATTCGCTTTTTGTGTCGGCGGCAACCAGGGATGTAGCAAATAGTGACGATGGCGATTATGTACCTATCTTTTTAAGCCAGATACCTCAACTTTTCAGACAAAATATATTGCCCATTGATGTAGCGCTTATACAGGTTTCGCCACCCGATATGCATGGTTATTGTTCATTAGGCACATCGGTTGATATTGCACGGGCCGCTGTTGATATGGCCAAATATGTAATTGCACAGGTGAATCCTTTAATGCCCCGCACACATGGAGATAGTTTTGTACATATTAACAAAATTAACGCGATTGTTGAACATACATCCGAATTGCCTGAAGTTGACTACGCGTTTAAAACCGATGCTGCGGTAGAAAAAATTGGCCGTAATATCGCCTCGCTGGTTGAGGACGGTGCGACCCTGCAATTAGGTATTGGCAGTATTCCCGACCAGGTTCTGAAAAATTTAACCAATCATAAAAACCTGGGGCTGCATACCGAAATGTTTTCTGACGGGGTTATGCCCCTGTTGGAAAGCGGGGTTATTAATAATAGCAAAAAAACACTGAACGTTGGCAAGTCGGTAACTTCATTTATAACCGGCACCCGCAAATTGTACGACTTTGTAAATGATAACCCCGGCATAAGGGTTATGGATATAAGCTATGTAAACGACATCAGTGTAATCAGGCAAAATCCAAAAGCTACCGCTATAAACAGCGCTATCGAAATTGATCTTACCGGGCAGGTGTGCTCCGATTCAATTGGCACTTACCAATTTTCGGGAATAGGCGGCCAGATGGATTTTATCAGGGGTGCTTCTTTATCAGAAGGGGGTAAACCCATTATCGCTTTACCGTCGCAAACAAGCAAAGGTATCAGCCGAATAGTTCCTTTTTTAAAGCAGGGGGCGGGAGTTGTAACCACCAGGGGACATGTACACTGGGTAATAACAGAATATGGCATGGTTGACCTTTTTGGGAAAAATTTAAAACAAAGGGCTAAAGCATTGATCGGAATAGCGCATCCCAATCACCAGGAAATGTTGGAGAGGTCATTTTTTGAACGATTTGAAAAAGTATAATAACCAATTTACTAATGAGAACGATATTGGTATTAACCGATTTTTCAGTGAGTGCGGATCATGCGGCGCATTACGCTTTAAAATTAGCGCAAAAGGTTGAGGCCGATTTAATGTTATGCAATATTTTTCCGGCATCGTCCCGAAAATCGCTGCCTGCAAAA
>Ga0206891_10276_pt1 | contig 12894 bp, 17 predicted proteins | sample Alteio_BWOrgHeat_55_FD_153246 | JGI IMG/M metagenome (GOLD analysis project Ga0206891, IMG submission 153246) | Enriched cells from forest soil in Barre Woods Harvard Forest LTER site, Petersham, Massachusetts, United States - Alteio_BWOrgHeat_Nextera7 ...
TCGGTGGTGAGCTTGGCCGGAGTGAGGAGACCGAAGTACGGTTTCAACAGATTTTCTGCGCGGCATGCGTGGTCCTGCTGGATATCTCTTGTCACGCTTGCGCCAAACGCGGCCGTTACCGGGTAACGCAACTAATAGACCGCCACGGGGCGGGGATGACCATGCCGGAATTGAAAAATATCCTCTCGGCCGATTGTCCGAAGCATGGCAGCAACTCGTTCTTTAGCCAGTGCGGGGCGTATTTTCCGGGGGTGAAGTCCTGACCTTGCGGCAGTTGGGCTACAAAGTCCTAGGTGACTACAACGCCGTTTCCGGATCGTCAGCGTGAAGTCGGCTCGCAGGGCTATTGTGGCTGCGGATTTCGAACAGGACCGCGAGACTCTTCGGGAGTTCCGAATGAGAGACGCTCGGCCCTGAGATCGGCCTTTCGATGGTCGTCAGCCGGATGCCTCGACCATCAATTGACTTGCTCGGGTTGAACAACTCTAGCAGATGGCGACAGCTCCACACCACAGAAACCTAGAAACTGGCGCAGCCCTCGATCGAGATATTTTTGACGATGAACCAGCAGAGTAATTTGGCGGCGGAGATCAAGCCAAGGCGCGTGCACGATCGCGAGCTGGCGAGCTTTCAACTCTAGTTCGATCGTCGAGCGGGATAAACAGCTCAAGCCCGCCCCGGCCATAACGGCTCTCTTGACAGCGCCTATGCCTCCAAGCTCGAGTGGAGCGTGGAGTAAACTGAACTTGCCCGCGATCGCCCCTTCGAAGGTTTCGCGCGTTCCCGAACCCTTCTCGCGCAAGACCCAGGAGACGTCAGACAGCATGGCCGCCTTGACCCTTCGCCCGGCGAGGGGGTGATTGGGCCCGGCGATGATTGCGAGCCGATCCCGACGCCACGGAAAAGACCAAAGGTGAGGATCTCGAGCGAGGCCCTCGATCCAACCGGCGTCGCTTTCGAACTGCCGCAGGGATGCAACGACATGCTCCGTATTTCCAACCTCCATCTGAAAGCGGGCGCCAGGATACAGTCGCGCGAAGCGGCCGATGAATGAAGGCAGCATGTAATTGCCTACTGTGAGGCTGGCACAGAGCCGTATGTTGAGGGATGGAGCCCCGGCTCCGCACTCGATCTCGCGGACTCTGTCCAGCACCTCGAATCGGCGGCCCCCGTGATCGTTCCCTGTTGACAGATGGCCGTGAAAATCTCCAGTTGCCGAAGTGTGATCACCAAGCCTTTGCTTTTGGCTTTCATCCTCTTTGCCGGGCTCGTTTCCGGGGGATGGGTGATTACCAAAATGCTGATCTGAAATTGAGAGGTCGAAACGCGAGCATACAATATACGATGATCACCGAGGCCAACCAAATCAGGAAAGCCAAGAAGGCGGCGCCATTTAGGTGAGGCATCGGTATAGGCCCAAGCCCGCGTCGGATACACTGCTTCGATGACGTCGCGGCCTCTGGCTGATGGCCCGTTTGGTTATCACGGCAAGGTACTACAGATTGACCTGAGCGCCCGGCGGGCGTGGTTTAAGACGCCCGATGAATCCTTCTGGCGCATCTATGGAGGCGGCGGCTTAGTCGCGACCGCCTATCTGCTGCGACACACGCCGGCCGGCCTGGACGCGTTCGACCCGGCGATGTTGCTGATCTTCACCTCGAGCGTCGTGGCCGGACATCCCTATGTGGGGCTGGCACGATTTACGGTGGCCTCAAAGAGCCCTTTGACTGGCGGCATTGGGGAGACGCGCGCCGAAGGGCCTTTCGGCATGGCGCTGAAGCGGAGCGGGGCTGATGCCATCATCCTCAGTGGCGCGGCTAGTGCTCCGGTAAACGTGCTGATTGAGGCGGAGCCTGGCGAAGTCTCGTTTCACGATGCTGCGGGGATGTGGGGCAAGACCGTCTCGTCGACCGTAGGTGCGCTCACAGCGGAGTTTGGCAGTGGAATCCACAGCGCGGTGATTGGGCCGGCCGGCGAGAACCAGGTGCGTTACGCGAGCATTGTGACGGATGGCACGTACCAGGCGCCGCGGATGGGGATGGGCGCTGTGATGGGAGCGAAGTGGCTGAAGGCGGTTGTGATTTGCGGTGAGAAGCGTCCGAGGTGGCGGATGAGGCGGCGTGCGAAGGCATCACATCGAGCTATGCGCGCCGGATGCGGACGAACGATCTGACCCGATGGCAGTTGGAACCGCCAGGGTTCTCAGCCTGGGTGCATACGCATGGCATGGACGCGGCGCTCTGCGTGAATAACTACCGCGAGAGTGTATTTGCCGGCACTGATCATTACCGGCAAGAGGAGTTCATGCGTTACCACCGGGGCGACGGGAATTGCCCTGGATGTCCGAACAACTGCATCAAGTTGTTTGCCGGGGAAAAAAGCGCAGCAGCCACTGAAGCGCGAGGCATGCACCAGGAGATTGCCGGCGCGCTGGGCCCCAATTGCGGGATTGCGGACCTGGGCGCCGTGATGCGGGCCAATGTGCTGTGCAATGAACTGGGACTGGACCCGACGTCGCTGGGATTCACGCTTTCGATGGCGATGGAGTGCGTGGAGCGCGGGACTCTGAGTGAACGGCTGCGGTTTGGGGACGCGGACGCGATGCTCGAAATGATTGAGGATGTCGCGCACAGACGCGGATTCGGCGCGGTGCTGTCGGAAGGGGCGCGGAGGGCGTCGAACCAGATTGGCGGCGAGGCGGCGCGGTATGCGTTGCATGTGAAAGGCCTGGAGATGGTGTCGTTCGAGCCACGCACGCAGACGAACCTGGCGCTGGGTTATGCTGTGGCGCCGGTTGGTCCGCGGTACGACATCTGCGAACACGATTGGGATTTCGATACCACGTTCGGCTGGGACCACACGCTGGAGTTATCGCGCACGATTGGAATTCTGAAGCGCATTCCGATGAACTACCTGGGCGCGGACAAGGTGCGGAACTTCAAGGCGCTGCTGACGATCTGGTCGGCGGCGGATGTGCTGGACTTTTGCATTTTTGCGATTGCGCCGACGCGGGTGCTGACGCTCGAGGAAATGGCGCGGATGTTGGCGGCAGTGACGGGATGGAAGACGTCGTCATACGAGATCATGCGATTCGGCGAACGGCGTTTGCATTTGATGAGGCTGTACAACCTGAGGGAAGGCCTGACGGCGGCCGACGGTGTGCTGCCGGCGCGGTTCTTTGACGATCCGATTCCGGCGGGACGGTGGGCCGGGACGCGTCTTGACCGCGCGGAGTTTGGCGCGGCGGTGAGAACGTTTTACCGCATGATGGGCTGGGATGACGAGGGCAGACCGCGGGAGGAGACGTTAATCGACCGTCACCTGGGGGAGTTTGCCTAAGGAAGAAAGGCGCGTATACTCCGATCAGCGACACTAGGGCATGGCATTTCAGTGTTCAAGACTGGTGGCGGCTTGCGTGATTCTGCCGGCTCTCGGGTGGGGTGCGAAGTCCAATGTGAAAACCGATTTCGATCCAGCTGTCAACTTCATCCACTTCAAGACGTTTGCGTTCGTGGGCGGACTGGAAATGAGCAAGACCGGGTTGCTGGCAAATCCTGAGACGCGCGAACGGATCAAGAACTTTATCGGCGGAGTGATGGAGAACCGAGGGCTGAGGGAGACACCCCGGGATACGAAGCATGACCTGGCCGTGCGGTACTGGGTGGCACGGAAGATGAAGCAGGACGAACAGGCGGTCTTCGCTAGCGACCCGATGATGTGGGGCGGTTACCCACCTTACTGGTCAGGCGCGTGGGGTTGGTATTACACCGAATATGTAGTGACTAACTACGTGGAGGGGACCCTGGTAGTGGACCTGCTGGACCCGAATACCAAAGGGCTGCTTTGGCGCACATATCTGCGGCAGAAGATTGAAGACCGGTCCGCAGCGTATATCGAGGCCAAAAAGAACCTGAATAAGTCATTCGCCATGTTTCCGCCGAGTGACGATGACAAAAAGAAGATGGCGAAAGACAGAGAGCGGCTCGCGAAGAAATATGCCAAGGAGACGGCGGAGAAATAGTTGAAGTGTCATCGGTGGACGGCGATTGCGCAGAACTGCCGCGAAATTTTTACTCTTGCGCGAAGCGATTTGCTTTTAGCGCCTCCCGCACTACCTCCGGAATCGCGCACGATTGTCCCTGGCCGTAGTCGTACACCACCACCGTTGACTCGCTATCGGCGGCAATCCCATACGCTTTTTCGCTGAAAACCACTTGCCGCATTCCGATGCTGCGTGTTCCAATCTTCGTGACCGCGATCCCGATGTGCACACGGTCGGGATAAGAGAGGGGCATCCGGTAGTTACAGCAGATCGCGGCGAGGATGATACCGACGCCGCCCGTTGGGTTGTCGGACCATAACCCGATCCGCTCAAAGTAAGCGACGCGGTTGCTCTCCATCCATCCGAGAAACACTTTGTGATTGACGTGTTGCAGAGGATCCTGATCAGCCCAGTTCACGACCGCGGTAGTGACGAAGTGAAAACTAGCGAGCGCCGCGGACTGCTCCATCCGACTCCTGCTCTCAATCCGTTTCATTAACAGCGCCGACTTCCCCTTCTGTCCGGATTTGCCTGATGCCACCGGCCCGCTTCCCGTCCGCCGGGATTGAGCAAGATCGCCGAGTTCAAGGGCGTGTGGTCCGGCGTATCCGCCACGGTGAGTAGGAAGCGGTGATCACGAGCCAGCACCCGACCGGCTTGCTGAAACTCGGCATCGTCGTAGTAATAGACGGCGCCGGCGCATACCTAGCCATCACTTTACCGTATAACGCGCTATGCGCGGATGCGGCGGTTGGTTTTGCGTGGATCGTCGGCAATCTTGAAGTTGGTTTCGGAAAACGGCGTTTACCGGAGGCTGAGCGTGTCGTCCACGGCTCCAGATAGATCCGCCCTAGTCGCGCAGCGTAGCGTTTATCAATCGCGGAAATTTGACCGGGAATTCACCAGGACCCTTAACGCGAAAACTGTAGAAGTGCCTCAGGTGACGAGATCGCCGTTTCGGGATAGCTTCCGAGCGACCGACCAGTCGTCTAGAATCGCTGCGCCCGGCGCCCACCTGCTCCTCGCGACCTCGACCCCGCTCACCAATGGCCGCAGGGTCTCCTTCACCAGCACGCCTCCGAGGTGAGCGATCGCGTATGCCACCCAGTCGTGTACTAGTCGTTGAGGTTCAACGTCACCTTTGCGTTTTCCACCACTTTGATCCATCTAGGGTCGAGCGAGGCGGCGTATTCGTCGTGCCAGTTCCACCACTTGTACGGCGGAGTCTTGGGGTAACCCTCCGGCGAGTCCTCCCACTCCTCCTGGCGCCCGAGCGCAGTTAAGTCAAGGTAGCTCCAGGTGCTCCCCATCGCCTCGTCGCCGCGGTTGTTGATGAAGTAGGTGCGAAACACGTTGTCGCCGTTGTGGATAAACGCGTTCGTGCCGTGCCACTCGTCCACGCCGAAGTCGGTGTCGAAGCTATCCCTGATGGTGTACCACGGCATCTTCCAGCCCATTCGTGCCTTCAGGCGCTCGATGTCCGACTGCGGCGCCCGCGAGACGAACGCCAGCGTGGTGTCACGGGCGTTCAGATGGGCGAGGTGAGCGACCTGGTCGGCGCCGAAGGAGCAGCCGCGGCAGGCATGATCGGGCCAGCCGAACACGCCGGGCTCGAAGAAGGCACGGTAGACGATCAGCTGACGGCGACCGTCGAACAAGTCGAGTAGGCTTGCTTTGCCCTGAGGCCCGTCGAACTCGTACTTCTTCTCCACGGCCAGCCATGGCATCCGCCGCCGCTCGGCGGCCAGCGCGTCACGGAAGCGGGTCAAGGCCTTCTCCTTTACGAGCAGTTGTTCGCGCGCAGCCTCCCACTCCTGCGCTGACACGATTGGTGGTGTGTTCATTGCGAGATTCCCTTTCCGGTTCTCCATGTCTCTCTCCTTTCTTGTCGCCATCTTAATTACTCCTTGTTTTTTGAAACAGGCCGAAACCCCTCACCTTGAAACATTTCCTGAACTTCACGATGCACATCGCCAGTATTCCCCCCGTCGACCCCGCTCCAGCGGCCATTGCTGCTGCACTTGCGATGCACACTGGGCACATATCTTCCTCCTCCAAGCTCCCGACCGCCCAAGCCTCAATGTGGCCACGGGCCTTCTGCGCGTTGCCTTACCTTCTCGTGAATGTAATTCCAGCCGTTCTTCGCGTTTCGATATTCCTCAAGGATCAGTCCAAATGACTGGTGCCGAAACGTGATCAGCGTCACGCCGCCCGATTCCTTCAGCCGATACTGAAGATTCGTTATCACCGGATTGGACATAAACAGTGGCCCACAAATTTCCAGCAACGTCGGCTTCTTGATCGCCTGCACTGTTCCCCAGTAATGGCCGTTGTTGTTTCCCAGGTCGCGATACCATCTGCCACCAGGCCATGCTTCTAGCTTCATCGGCATTGGCCTGTCCACTTCAGTCTCGTTGTACGGCCCGAGTTGATCCAGCAGCGCGGCAAACGTCACCTCGATCGATGCGCGCACTTCAATCTCCTGCGCGATGTGGATCGTTGTCTCTTCCACTGATAATGTGGGTGAACTCACGGTTTCTCCTCGTTGTGGTGTTTACAAAACTATTTTTTCTCTCGATTCTTTCCCTCGGCGCGTTCCTTCATACGCAGCAATTGGTGATTCCACAGCCGCTCGAACGTGCTCGTCCATTCGTGCAACGGCCGAATCGCCATCGCATTCACCTTATAAAGCATCTGCCGACCCTCCCTCCGGACCTCTACCAGGCCAACATCCTTCAAGACCTTCAGGTGCTTCGAAACGGACGGCTGCTCCATCTCCATTGCATTCACAATCTCGCTGACCGACCTCTCCTGCATCGCTAGATAGTTCAGAATGTCTCGCCGCCGAGGCTCGGCCACCACATTGAACGCGTCCGACGTTCTCGCCGCCCTTGCCATGGTCCAAATATATTCCTATATAGGAATATATACAAGCCTTTTTACCAATCTTTCCGCTCCCATTCTTCTGTTGCGTGCCACCAAATAGTGGGTTGTCCCAGGTGACAGCGCATCCGGAAGCTGTCGTAACTTGAAGAGTCTCAAGTCGGGATCTGAAGTTTTGCCAATAGCCGCCAAAAGAGGTCCTGATTCAGCCCGTAGCCGCTAATTGACTCCAACGCCGTATCACGTTCGCCTGCAATGGCCGCCGTTCTCGGCCGACTGAGGAAGCGGGCAGGGAGTCCGTCTGACGTAAAGCCTGCTCAGCGATCAACGGCTCGGAGTTGACACCTTTCGTGATCCAGACAGCGTGATGCGCGATGATTGTTTCTCGGCTCTTTATCCGACGGGTCTTCTGCGTGAACACTGTGGTCAACGCATTTTGCCGATGGCAAGGATCTTGTTCCAATTGGAGCTTTTGCCGGGGTATAGAATCGGGCCATGCTGACCGGAATCAGCGCCTGTAGTCTTTTCCTATCAACTTGCTTTGTGGGCGCGACCTCAGTGGCCTGTGCGCAGCCTTCTACTTCTAACCACAATTGGAAGGGATACTCGATTCTTGGCAACGGCCACCTGACGGTCGTTTATTCTGATGACAGCCGCATCGCGGCGATCACGAAACAGAAGGGTATCCAACACTTCTACTTCAACGACTACACCATGGATTACGTTGCGTCGACTGCTTTCGACCTGCTGACCGATACCGGCCAGAGCATGCAGCCCGAGGCCCAGGATGCAATCGGGATGAAGAACTTCTTCACCGCTCAAACGAAGACGTCTTATTCAAATAACGCGAAAAAAACAGTGCTGTGCTTCGTGCACCCGGATGGCGCGGCACTTGTTTCACTCAGCGCCACCGGCAGCGCTGCCAAGGGTCAGTACCGATTTGAAGCGCTTCTCAACAAGGAGATCAAGAATAACCAGACCATCACTCTGACATCTCTCGATGTACAGAGCGACGTCGCCGTCGCGGTCTGGTCAAATGGGACTGTTCTGGCTATTGCTCCGAAGTCGCTGCACGCAAATGTCAGTGTAAAGGGAGCGTCGGTGGTGGTGACGGGAAACCCTGTCGTCGAACCGGGCCGTGTCGAAGTCCTACTGATTCCGGGAACCTCGATTCCGGACGTTGTTGCCAAAGTCCGGACTTTCCAGAAGAAGAAGGATCTTGAGGCGGAAGCGGGCGAGCACTGGCAAGCTTGGATGAACGCGGGCCGTTTACCCCAGTTCAAGACTGAGGATGCAGCGGCCGAACAATATCTGGAAGCCTATAAGCGCAACATCTACTGCGTCAAATCGGCGACTCTGAACGGGCAGATTCCGGCGGACATCACGGGGCAGTTCGTCACCAACAACATGCCGCAACTCTATCCGCGCGACGCCATGATGTGCGCGCGAGTGCTTCTGCTGTCCGGCCATGTGGAGGAAGCGCGGCAGGTCATCGAATTCTGGGCCTATCCTAAAATTCCGATGAAGACGCCCGGCGAGTGGTATGCCCGTTATGACGCGCACGCCCAGGCAGTCGACGCCGGAAGCGGCGCACGATTCGATGAGCCGGAGTGGGATGCGAACGGATATTACATCTACCTGCTTACCGAATATCACCGCGTCAAGGGCGTGTGGCTGGCCAATCCGAAGCTTATCTACGAACTCGCGGATTTTCTGGTGGACCATATCAGTGCGAATGGCTTGCTGCATGAAGGCGGCATTGTCGAATGGACCGGATATCTGCCCGCGACCAACATGATTTGTGCCGCGGCGCTGCAGAGCGCGGCTGAAGTTGCCCATGGCTTCGGCAATGAGTCCAAGTCGGCATCGTACAGGGCGGCTGCGAAAAAGATTTCGGCTTCGCTCCCTGAGATATTCGACCAAACGCGCCAGACGTATGCGGATCTGCGGTCTACCGACAAGAAAGGTGCGAACGGCGAGAGTCTCGCCGGAACACCGGGGGAGAAGACGTATCTGTGGGACACCACGGCCAACGTCGGCCTGATCTGGGGGTATCCGAATCATCCCGCCCTGACGTCATCGAATGCGTTCTACCGTAAGAACACGGTGAAACTTGGGGGAGGCATGCAGTACTTCGATACGCCCGATCCGGGTTTGGCCGATTACGGTCATGACGTGTTCCTCTTTACCACCGCCGCGACCGCCCAATACGAATGCCTTTACGGGAGCAAGAGCGCAGGGAAAGGCTTCATCGACTGGATGTTGCGCAATGCCAACTCCTACGGCTTGATGCCGGAACGCATCCGACTGAATGGCCAGGATTGCAGCCCCGCATCGCCGCTCTCGTGGTGCTGCGCAGAATTTGCCGCCGCGCTGCTTCTGTGGACCCAATCGTAAGTAGGCGTACGATACGATTAGGGCCAGCGTGAACGGACGAGCGGCTTTGGTCGTACTCCGCGCGCCGTCGTGTCTCAGACCGTACTCCTCGCGGCACTATTGCCGCTGGTCCTCCTGCAGCTATGCGCGAGCGCGCGACTCCTTAATGACGTCGATCATCTTGCTTGGATGAGAACGATGACGGCGATAAACCAGCGTCGCCGCCACCTCCATTCGTTGCATAGATGAGATGGCGCACGTTTGGTTCATTGAGTAGGTAACAGTGCAACCGCTGCTCTAGCTTGCGATCCGCTTGGGTCAATCGCTCGTGCTGACGCAAGTGCTCCGCCCAGGAATCCACCAGGAATATCTCCAAATATCGATCTGCCACCTCAGTGTCATGAAAGATGCCCCAGCGCGATGCACCATCGCGACGTCGCACGCGTCCAAACTCATGCATGGCCTCCACAAATTCCTCCCTCCATTGAGCAGCCACCAGGTACTCCACTGTAACCAGTACCGGTCCGCCCTCAAGTTCGCGTGCAACCTCCTTGATTGCGACAGGCATTCGCCAATGATTCCATGGGCTTAAATCTGACGTCGCATCGGGAAGCTTCGCGAACAGCGCCAGCAACGTGGTAGCGATGGTCCCTACTCCGGCGCACACCAGCGCCGTGAGATACCGGCTCTCTGTGCAATAGCACCCCAAACCGCACTTCCGAGGGCGACGCTTCCCTGAAAGACCAGAAGGTAGATGGCGAGGGCTCTCGCCCGCACCCAGTCGGGGGCCAGATTCTGGACCAGAGCGCTGACGAGAGAAATGAAAACGATCCACGCTCCACCCCCTATCAGCATCACTGGGCCGAGCGTGCTTAGCCTATGTGAACCGCTTGTCGCGACAATCACGACTCCCACGATTGTGACGCCGCCCGATACCACGGCTTCGGTCGACCACCGAGATCGGGCGGGCTGCAATAGCAACGCCCCAAGAACCCCGCCAGCCCCGAATGATCCGAGGAGGACCCCATAACCTATCGGATTATTGCTGACGCTGCGGGCGACCGCAGGTAATAGCGCAAATAGCGCACTAGCAAAGAACATCGCTACTCCCGTCCGAAGCAACAACGCGCGAATTTCAGGTGAGTGGCGAATGTATCGGATTGCAGCTAGAGTTGCTACTCCTAAGGTCTCTGGTGGCGCAGTCCGTCTTCGAATGGGCCGTTTCCATCGCGCAACCACCAGGATGACCCCGATGAAGGATATTACATTCACGACAAATGCCGCCGCGACGCCTGCGGAGGCAATCAGAACGCCGGCCAGTGCAGGGCCGACTGCACGAGCGAGGTTGAATTCGATCCCATTGAGTGCCGAACCCGCCTCCAGATCCTCTCTTGCTACAAACTCGGGAAGAACCGCGCGCCATGTTGGGGTTTCGAAAGCATCTCCCGCCGAGAGTGCGAACGTTAGCGCAAGCAGGAGCCACGGCGACATCAAACCTGTAACGGTCAGGATGGCCAGAGCGATGGCGACACAGACCATCCACGCTTCAGTGAAAAGAATCAGTTTGCGGCGATCAACGATATTGCCAGCGGAACCCGCCGGAAGGGCCAGCAAAAAAGAACGGGAGTGACGACGCTGTTTGTGTGAGAGCGATATACATCGGATCCGCGTGTATCGAAACCATCAACCACGCTACGCCAACGCTCTGCATGAAGGTGCCGATATCTGAAATGACACCTGCCGCCAACAGATTTCGAAAGACTGCTTCTCGCAGCGGTCGCCACAAACTCGCAGGACTCATTGGCCGATCCCGCTTACACGGATTCCATTGCCAATTCCGCCTGGAGGCTTCGTAAATCGCGCGAGACCGTTGCTACAGCAAGAGTGCGGTCAAGCCGTTTGTAGGTCACAGCGCAGTTTCGTGAGTCGAGATTACCGTCGAACTCAACAGTATCCCATTTCTCGGCATGACCGACGTAGTTGATAGTAACGTCGTAGTGCACGTTCCAAAAAAATGGTACTGCGGTGAATCGCACGCGCTGGCCGAGGATGTTCATCGCCGCTACTTGCCCTTGACGCTCCGCAACTACCCAATGTTCAACGCGAACCCGATCCCCCGAGCGAGGATCGGGCCATCTGGCAACATCACCCGCCGCGAAAACGCCCTGTACGCTAGTTTCGAGGTACTCATTGACCGAGATACCGCGATCGATCGTCAGTCCAGCGCGTTCGGCCAAGGCCACTGCCGGCTGGGCTCCCACACCCAGAACCGCGAAATCCGCATCGATGACCGTGCCGCTGCTTAACGTGACAGCCTTTCCGTCGAACCGCCGAACCGTCTCGCCCAAATGAAAGACGACACCGTGGGCTTCGTGAAGTCCCTTTAGGAAGCGACCAACCTCTTTTCCCATGATCCGTTGGAGAGGCTGGCTTTTAGGCGCGACAACATGGACATCGATACCGCGTATGCGCAACGCTGCTGCAACCTCAAGGCCAATGAAGCTCGCGCCGACTACGACGACACGCTTGGCAGAGGTAGCTTTGGCAACAATTGCCTTACTGTCCGCGAATGTGCGGAGATAGTGAATCTGGGCATCCGTGGCCCCTTCGATCCGTAATGGGACAGGCTCAGCTCCCGTTGCGATCAGGAGCGCTCCAAATCCATACGTCTTCCCGTTCTCTAACAGGACCCTCTTCCGCTGGATGTCAAGCAATGCCACGCGCGAACTGAGAACGAGGTCAATCCGCCGATCGAGGTAATACTCGGGGGATCGCAATGGAATCCAATCATCTGGCGCATTGCCGGCAAGAAAATCTTTGGAGAGATTCGGCCGGTCATAGGGCGCCGAGTCGTCCCCGCTGATCATCGTCACGGCGCCGTCGTAGCCTTCACGACGGAGCATGTCTGCGGCTGCCAACCCAGCCCCACCGCCTCCCACTATAACGACTGAGGCAGGCAGAGTGGCCGAAGCCCTTGAACCCATAATGGGTTTTGCTAGGGGCTGAGAGAGTTTCTCGCGGACGAAGACTTTGTCACCCATTTTGTCGACTCGCCAGCAGGTGATCGGATCAAACGCGGGCGCACGCAGAGCTTCCCCGGTTCGGAGGCTAAAACACGCATGGTGCAACGGACACCGCACTTCTTCCCCGACGAGTAGACCGTCGGCGAGCGGCCCGTGGTAATGAGTACAGTGCGCGCCAATCGCGAAGAATTCAGTACCACGGCGCACCAGGAGCACGTCTTCGCCATCACTCTGCCCCAGAACCATCTCACCTTCAGGAAGACCGTCAAGGGGAAATCCATTCGTGAAATCAGGTCTTGCGGTGTCTTTCGATTGTTCCATATTCAACGCCTCATCCATCGGCATGACATATCCGAGATTGTAATGTGGCGTGCCATCTGAACCGCTCTATGGGGAACTATGCGCTGATGTTCAAATTTTCAATGGACCCCATAGGGAAACCATTTGGGTAGCTGCCGCCCCGAGTTGGTTACCGGCGGAAGTGACAGAGTGGAAACGAAAGTCGAGCAGGTCTGGCGATTTGCACACCGGAACTCAGTTCGGCGGAACGCCCAAACCGCGCAAGTACTT
>Ga0206891_10274_pt1 | contig 12840 bp, 17 predicted proteins | sample Alteio_BWOrgHeat_55_FD_153246 | JGI IMG/M metagenome (GOLD analysis project Ga0206891, IMG submission 153246) | Enriched cells from forest soil in Barre Woods Harvard Forest LTER site, Petersham, Massachusetts, United States - Alteio_BWOrgHeat_Nextera7 ...
TGATTATCAATACGCTCACGACGATTACCAGCAATGTCGGCAATAACCCGATGGGCACGCTGGGCGGCTATGGCCGGACGTTGCTTTCCATGGGTTTCCGGGCGATTTCACCTTCGGGGGATCTTGATTGCGATCAAAATCCGTCGGCCACGGACTGCTCACCCGAACGGCTGGCGGAATTGGAGCAGGAAGCCCACTTTAATCCCGCGCTAGGCACCGCAGCGTTTCAGAAATGGCTGACTCAAACCGGCGCAGACAACAATTCAAATCAATATAATTTGTTGGGCACCGGCGTAACCGCCAACAACGGGACTGTCGCCATTTTGCCGGATCAAAAGGCGCATAAGGAATTGAAAGAAAAAATGCTCGCTTTAACGGGCAACAATCATACGGCGAAAGCCATGCTGTTCCCCATCGGCATGATCATGATTTCATTCGGTTTCATGATGTATATTCTCACGCTCATCCCGCTGACGCGGTTTTTGCTGGGCGTGTTAAACTGGTTGCTATCAGGTTGTTTCACCCCACCGCGCGAACTGCTGTACGCCAAGGTTTGGGTGTAACTTTGCGCTTGCTGGCGATACCGCTGGTGTCACTGTCGCTTTTGAAGACAGACGGCGAAGGCTTTGCCACACAACAGTTTCAAAGCAGCATGATCATGGTATTGGGCATCATCATCCGGCCGACTTTGATGGTGTTTGGGATGGTGCTGGGCCTCATCGGCTTTAACGCGATCATGCAGATTGCCAATCTGTTGTTCGCGCCCACGGTGGCGAATTTGGATCCCCATTCGGATAACAGTTATTTATCCGCGGGGGTTTATATTATCTTTTACGGCACGTTGGCGTACACACTGGCGAATTCCGCGTTCAAAGCCATTGATATACTGCCGAACTTCGTCATGGGCTGGATCGGCCAGCGCGGCGAAAGCCGCGTCGACGATGCAAGCGCGGTACAGCAGCAAGCGCAAAGTTACACCCAAACCTTGGCGTACAGCAGTTCGCGCGGTGGGGTGAAACAACCTGATAGCAACCCTCCTACTGGTGGCGGCACAGCCACCGGCAGCAGTGGTCCGGGCAATATCGCCGCAGAAAATGCATGGGCTCAGAAAGCGGATGCCATTCAAGCTAATCCCGGTCTGACATCTGCGCAAAAATCAGCACAAGTAAAGGCACTGGGTGCTGAGCCTATCCAGGGTCTGCATGCCAAACAAGGACATAACAACGCAGGACATGTTGGCGGAGGGACGACTGGCCAGACGACTTCAAAATCTGGCCTTTCCGGCAGAGATATGCCTTCTTAAAATTTAATAGAAACTATTGAGCAGGCTGAAGAGCTGTAGATTGCTGCATTGCAACTGTTTTATTTCCAAGACCGAAAGCACGCGCAGCTTGTTGGATGGTATGAGTTGCTTCGCTTTTAGTTTGAAACGGGATGTAAACGTCATTCATATATACCTGCAAACTCATATTATGCTTTTGCGCACCAGCCAGCAACTCATTTGCAACTTTGGCAGTTTCAGCGACCCAGGATAAACTTTCTTTACCATCAATCACCGGCATGTTGGCGTATTTCGAAATGGTTTGATTTGTTTCCGCTACCGGAACAACCCAAACTTCACTATCGCCGTCCCATTGCCGGTATTTTCTGCTAACCTCTGCCGTTGCTTCACGGGCCTGTTCGACACCGCCAGCAGCTTTAAACACCACTATCAAAGCTCTTGTCTTATCATCGGCAGCACTATTAAATTGGTTTTGCAAATATGAATTAGGATCCCAACCTACCGGGCCACTTTGTAGATTCTCAGCTACATCATTAAACAACTTAAACGCATCATATTCAGATACGGTCGAAACATTCGCCGGTGCTGTCGCCGTGGGCCCAGGCGTTGGGCTATCCGTCTGCGCTGCGTGCACCGGACCGCCAAGAGCAGAAGTAAACAGCAAAAGCGCCGCAGGCGTAACTGCTGCTAGCCTGCGCAAAGAACGTTGCAATTGAGCCATATCAAACCCCCGTGGGTTGTGAACAAATTTCACTATACACCTAATCCCGCCCGCGAATCAAGCCTGTCAACATTAAATTTCGCGGGAATGCATAGATTCTCATGCCTTTTTAATGGCGCGCCTGGTTTCTTAGAATTTCTTTTAATAACAATAGCTTGAAGATTTATCCTATAGGACTAGGACCAGGCATTAGCATTAAACCCATCTCCAGCAGCTGCTGTTGGGAGGAGCGCCTGGACCGACCCGGCGGCAGCGCTGCTGTTTCCAGCTGCTGTGAGACCGTGGGCGCCGCCAAATTGGCTGCGGGCGCGACGAGCAGCTGATCCGTTATTGGCTTCATAGTCGCATACGCGGCATTCCTACGCACTGGCAGCGTAATGACTGGCATACTGACAGGGGATGCATTTGGATCGGCTTGGACGACCTTGATTTGAATAGCTGCAGCCGCTACGTCCTGCTCTTTTTGTTTGGTCTCAATTACCACCAACGCTTTTGCCTCTACAGGTAGGACGCCCGCTCCGACTGTTTGCCCATTGTCCTTCGCCGTGGCCAGCATAACCGGCGTGACGGGTTCGGGACGATATAGAAATTCAAGTTTATCATCTCGATTGTGCGCGTTCACACGGTATGCGCAATCGCGCACAAAGGCAGCCACGCCTTGCTGGGGTGTGCCCGTTGACGCAAGCTGTTCAGTTTTGGCATAAACAATGGTGTGGCCTTGGCTGCACAGACTTTGCGCCGCCACCACTGTCCCCACATTATCGCGCGCACCATTCATCGCGTTCTGCAACGACATGCCTCCCACAGTTTGGATGCCTGCGGCGTTGGCGACTTTTTCAAGTTCTTTCAAAGATGTAATTGCGGCAGCGCCAGCAGCGACAGGCGAGGCAATAATTTTCTTCACAAAATCTGCTGGTGAATTCGCTGCGGCACCTGGATTTTGCGCCGCTCTCAACTGGTTCGTTTTAATATTATCCGCATGCACAACGCTGGCGCCCCTCGCCTGCGATGATTGGACGCTGCCAATGAGCGGTTCGATAGCATTGGATGCGGCGGTTAATGCCGGCATCACAGCTTTTCCTCTAGGCCCGGCGGCCTGAATGGCTTGCACCACATCACGCAGAAGTTGATTCAAATCTTTGGCTGCGCGCGCGCCCTCTTGAGCTACATCAACAGCCATATATCCCGGCGGAAGTTCGTTCATCGTATATCCTATGTTACGTTCTTACAGTTTAGCGCCTGGATCATGACAATTTCATGACGCTTAGGGAAAATTTTCGCGGCGGACTCGCCGCCGAATTACATCAACCCTGGCCCGTATCTATTTGTATATCCAGGTGAGGCAGGCGGCGCGGGCGGGCTGATTGCACCCATGATGCTTGGCGACACGCCTGGATTATAACCGGCTGGTGCGGGCATACGGTCTGACATAAACGCTCGTATTTCGCTGATCGCTTTGGGACCATACAAAGACATCCCTTCGCGCATCGCTTCGGCGGGATTATCCATAAAATGATCAACGGCCTTTAAAACATGGATCATGTTGCGAGGATTATATTCTGCCCCATCATCCGGACGAAACTTTCCCGGGTCCAGCGCATAGATGCCATCCACGGAAGTAATGCCCATTTTCGCTAAGATCTTCATTTCTTCCGGCGATTTTGCGTGACGGGCCAACTGCTCAAATTTGCTGTTGATGCTGCCCATTAAGCCATCCATTTCCAGTATTTGCTGGCTGGCCTGTGTGATTTTGGCGGAGACATCATCGGCGCTGGCAGGCGACAAATCATAGGTATTCATCGTTTGCTCAACGCTTGGACGACTAACATGGTTCTTTTGAGAAGAACTCTCAAAAACTACGGTCAAAACCACAGCTTTAAACTCATCTGGATTATGCAACCATGTTGGAAGGGGTACTTTGGTCTTTGCCCGGTCTACGGTCGCCTGGACATCGTTCAATACTTTTTGAGCAACGATGAGCGCTTCCTTGTCACTCTCTGCTTTGACCATTTTCGGCTTAGGCTGCCGTTCCAGTTCTTCCAATTCTCCAGTCAGAACCAAACGCTGGCGGTCATAGGCGCCTCCGACGCTCGTCGTCAGTAACGCGCCATCTATTGGATTCAAGCCATAGGCATCATGGATAGCCACACGCGACATCACCTAAACACTCCCATTCAGGTCTATCCTGATCGTATCATCCAGGGGTTGCTAGAGAATGAACGTCAGTCCAAAATGATTAAAATACACATCAAATAACGGCTAATTTTATTATAACACCCTTCCCGCGGCCTGTGTGTGAAGCTTTGGTGAAAAACGGGGCGAAGGGTTTGAATTCATTTCATTTATTGACGCCCGCGCAATCTGCCTTTAAATTAGACATACCCTGGAGGGGAACTGTTGTCCGAACCTGCCTTGACCCGCGCTGAACTCGCCGATGCCGTCCGGCACAAGGTGGGGCTGTCGCGCAGTGAATCGGGCCAGCTGGTGGAAACCGTTTTAAATTTAATCATCAGCGCGCTGGAAACCGGCGAAAGCGTGAAAATCTCAGCCTTTGGCACCTGGCTGGTGCGTGAGAAACTGGCGCGCCAGGGCCGCAATCCCAAAACAGGCACGCCGGCCGTCATCGCGCCGCGCCGCACCATCATTTTCCGCGCCAGTCAGATTTTGCGCAAAATTGTTAATAGCGAGCCGATTAGCGCGGCGGACCGCACCGCCGCGGCGAAGGAGGGCTAAGCCATGGCCGAGTCTCTGTTTCGCAACTTTTATGCTGAACCGCCGCCTGCCCCGCGCAAACGTCGGCTCGATAAAGCGCCGGGCGCGTTTTTGACCATTGGCGAACTGGCGCAGCAATTACAGCTTGAACAGCATGTGCTGCGATTTTGGGAAGGAAAGTTTCCGCAAATCCAACCCTTAAAACGCGGCGGCGGGCGGCGGTATTACCGGCCCGAAGATGTCGCGCTGATCCGCCGCATTCAAACACTGCTATATGGTGAAGGTTATACCATTCGCGGTGTGCAAAATTTACTGGCGGCGGAAGGCGATGCTCTGGCCCCTGCTTCGCCCCGCGTCACCGAAGCCGATGACGTGCGCGTGCCGCGCCAATATATGCAAAAATTAATCGAAACACTGGCGCAGCTGCGGAATTCGTTGCGCTAAGCTTGCGCTTGTTTGCCGATGCGCTCCGCCAGCGCCGCCGCCATAAATTGATCCAGATCACCGTCCAATACCCCTTGGGTATCGGACGTTTCAACACCGGTGCGCAAATCCTTCACCATCTGATACGGCTGTAATACGTACGAGCGGATCTGCCGTCCCCAACCAATTTCAGTTTTCTCATTTTGATAACTCGCCAGATTTTCATCGCGTTTTTTGACTTCCAATTCGTACAACCGCGCGCGCAATACCTTCATGGCTTTGGCGCGATTTTGGATTTGCGACCGTTCCTGTTGGCACGCCACCACAACGCCCGTGGGCAGATGCGTAATCCGCACCGCACTGTCAGTCTTATTGACATGTTGGCCGCCTGCGCCGCCCGCACGGTAAGTATCCACGCGCAAATCCTTATCCTCAACCACCACTTCCATGTCATCTTCGATCACTGGCGAAACCAGCACCGCGGCGAAACTGGTATGGCGGCGCGCATTGGCATCAAACGGTGACACGCGCACCAGGCGGTGCACGCCCGCCTCCGTCTTCAGCCAGCCATACGCATCTGGGCCCAAGAATTCGAGCGTAGCAGATTTAAGCCCGGCGCCATCGCCATCCACCTGATCCAGCAGCGTGACTTTATAGCCATGCTTTTCACCCCAACGCAGATACATGCGCATCAACATCTCCGCCCAATCTTGCGCCTCAGTACCGCCGGCGCCGCTGTTGACTTCAATGTAGGCATCGTTGTTGTCCACCTCGCCTGACAACAGCGTTTGCAATTCGCGCCGCGCCGCAGCCGCTTGCAATGCCGTCAGCTGCGCCTCGCCTTCCTTAACCGTCGCCGCATCATTTTCCGCCTCGCCCAATTCAATGAGCATCAGCGCATCACTCAAATCCCGCTCGAGCGTCAGGATGCCGTTGATCTGGGATTCCAGCCGCGATTTTTCGCGCATCAGTTTTTGCGCCGCTGCCGTATCCTGCCACAAATCGGGATGCTCTGCGGCGACTTCCAGTTCTTTTAATCGGGTGTGGGCGCGGTCCCAGTCAAAGATGCCTCCTCAGCAGGCTAATCGACTGCTGAATCTGATCCTGTAAATGTAAAATTTCCGCGCGCATCTGTTTGACCGGCACTGTTCATAGCCACGCGCCTGCGGAATTTCAAGGCTAAACTACAATCGCCGCGTGACGTGTCCCATTTTGCGGCCCGCGCGGATATCCGTTTTGCCGTAGGTATGCACGAATGTATTCGGCTCGCGCGCCAAACTTTCCGCTTGCAAAATCTCATTGCCGATCAGGTTTGTCATCACAAATTTTCCGCGCGGCGTAACATCGCCGAGCTGCATACCTGTGATCGCACGCACCAGCTGTTCGAATTGTGAGCACGCGCAGCCCTCGATCGTCCAATGGCCGGAATTGTGCGGCCGCGGTGCCATTTCATTGACCAAAATTTCATCTCCGCGCACAAACATTTCTACAGCCAGCAAGCCAACGATATCCAGTTTTTCTGCCAATTGGCGCGCATAACTTTCCGCGCGCGTGGCCAATGCGGGCGACAGTTCCGCGGGTGCATGGGTTTGCCACAAGATATGATCGCGATGCACGTTGCGCACTGGCGGGTAGCATTGGATTTCTCCATCCAACCCGCGCCCGGCGATGACTGAAATTTCAAAATCGAAATTCACAATGTCTTCGGCGATGAGTTGTCCAAAATTTTTATTAAATATCTCTCCAAATATCTCATCTACCGGTCTGCTGATCTGCTGGCCTGCGATTTTCCACTGCCCTTTGCCGTCATACCCCTGCTCAGCCGTTTTCAAAATCATCGCGCCGAATTCGGCCAAGGCTGCGCGCGCGGAATCCATATCTTTCACCTCACGCCACAGCGCCGTAAGAATGCCCAAATCGCGGCATAGCGATTTTTCGCGCACCCGGTTTTGCGTAATGCGGAGCGCCGCCGCATTCGGATAAACGGGCGTGACGGCGGCAACAATCTCAACCGCGCGGACGGGAATATTTTCAAATTCATACGTCACGACATCGACGCTGCGCGCGAAACTTGCCAGCGCGGCTGCATCATCAAACGCCGCCACCGTGAAATCATGCGCGACCGGCAGCGCACAAGCATGGCTTTCGGGCGTATAGATATGCGCTTTGAATCCCAGCTGCGTGGCAGCTTCGGCCGTCATGCGGCCCAATTGCCCGCCGCCCAGGATGCCGATAGCCTTGCCGGATGCGCGTTTCATTTTCTGTTCGTAGCGCATCAAAAATTTGTTGACAAACGAAATCGGAAACTATTACCATGAATTTATCATGACGCACGCGCGCAACAACATGACATCGGGATCTGGCAACGGCCAGCCCAGCCTGCGCGCCATCTTTTCTGCTTGCGTTTGCGTGATCTGCTGCGCTTAAGCGCACACATCTAAAACTCCCCCGCTCTATTGCTATTCCTATCATCCAACTTCATTCAGGAGATAAATTATGTCGTCTATTCAGACAGCCCTTGTTATAATTCCACGCCTTGCCGCTAATACAAATCCATCCAACAGCACTTCACCATCAGTCAAGGCATGGGAAGGCAGCAACGATCCACGACATGTAGGGGAACGTACCGCGCATTTCCGACTTGAAGATCCAAATGATGTTTATCCTTCCCTCTCAGATACAGGAAGAGCAATCATGGACGATTGGAGAGTTGTCCGTTCAAATTATGGTGCTGGAGCAGGAAAAGTTCAACAAGCAGCACGCGATCATCACGCCCACACAGGAGAACTTATACCACTTTATTAACTATATCTTTTAATCAATTTGGCCGCTCGCCCACCGCCGCTGTTTGCTTGGTCATCCAATCGGCCACGCGGTCGGCGAGCGCCGGATCCGACAGCGCTAAAATCCGCGCGGCGAGGAGGCCCGCGTTTTTCGCGCCCGCTTTGCCGATCGCCAGCGCACCCACCGGCACGCCGCCTGGCATTTGCACGATGGCGAGCAGACTGTCTAATCCATCCAGCGCCGTGGCATTTACCGGCACGCCCAGCACCGGCAGCAGCGTCAGCGCCGCGACCATGCCTGGCAGATGCGCCGCGCCGCCTGCGCCCGCGATGATGATTTTATATCCGGCCGCCTGGGCACCCTTGGCAAATTCAAACATGCGTTCCGGCGTGCGGTGGGCGGAAACAATTTGGGCATCCGCCACCACGCCTAGTTCCGCCAGAATTTCAACCGCCGCTTGTAGAATGTCCCAGTCCGACTGGCTGCCCATGATGACGGCCACCGGCGCCGATTTCGGCGCCGTCATGCAATAATATCCGGGATAAGCATGGATTCCAGCCGCGCGACCAGGTCTTTGAGTTGTAATTTACGCTTTTTCAACCGCTGAATCGTGAGCATATCGGAGCCCTGATCCTCGAGCTTGTCGATCATATAGTCCAGATTCCGGTGCTGGTGGCGTAATTTCTCCAGCATTTCGCGGATTTCATCTTCGGTCCAGCCCGTCATTGTCACCGATTCAAGAGTTAAAACGTGCCATTCGGCGTGTTAGGGCGCAGACCCTAGCATAATTTTTTAAGATTTACCACAAGATTTATAATTTTACTGCCACCGGTGATTCGCACGCGCGGCGCCTTTTTATTTCGCCCATTAAAATCCGGCAAATGATTAACATCACCTGTGATTTTCACACAACAATTTAACTCATTGAAAAATAAAGTAACGCCTCCAAAATTTAGTATGCCATGCCATACGCACAGCCTCTTGATTTTTCAAATCACCATGATTTTTTTGCGCTGCAATAACTTTTCTGCTAGAAATCTGCTGTATGATGTGATATGTATAAGGAGTGGCTGAGCGGTAAAGAAACGGCAAGCGCCAATTCCTCCTCGACCACACGGGGAACAAACTAATCTTGCAACTTTTTGATGTCCTGTAGGACTGGAAAAGGGGGAGTTATGTCGTTGGAAGCACGGATTGATGCATTGCGCCGCAAACATGCGCATTTGGATGAAGAGTTAGAATACGAGGTCCACCGCCCATTTCCAAATGGCGCTGCGATCTGGCGCCTCAAGCGTGAAAAGCTGTTTTTGAAAGATGAAATCTCCCGGCTAAATGTCGCCAATGACGACATGCCCCAGGAGCGCGGCGGCGTCGCCTAAGCACGTTTTGCAGCGGTTACGATTTTCCGGTGGTTGGGGTCATCGGTATTAAGATAGGGCGGCTTTCCTCCATAGCCGCCCTTTTTTTGCCTGGCTGGCGCGTGATTAATCTCTAGGCAATGGCTTTTTCGCGCTGAGACCTTATATATCTCCCATGCCCGCGCCGATTGCTGCCGAACTCCCCTACACGCTCGAAATTGCGGCGGCCACTGCGCCGTTGTATGAGCGGGTGCGGAATGTCGTCTCACAACTCGAATGGCCGGGGTATGCGCCGGTTATTCATGAAATTAACCGGCTAAAAAAAGAAAAAAACGCCATTATCCTCGCGCATAATTACCAGTCAGCGCAGATTTTTCATACCGTGGCGGATTTGGTGGGGGACAGTTTGGCGCTCGCGCGCGATGCGGCGAAAACGGATGCGGATATCATTGTGCTGTGCGGTGTGCATTTTATGGCGGAGACCGCGAAACTGGTGAATCCCGGCAAAAAGATTTTAATTCCGGATCCGCTGGCGGGATGTTCGCTGGCGGATTCCATCACGGCGGCGGATGTGCGGTTGTTGCGCGAAAAATATCCCGGCCGGCCGGTGGTGACATATGTGAACACCAGCGCGGCGGTGAAGGCGGAATGCGATATCTGCTGCACCTCCGGCAACGCGGTGAAGATCGTGGAAAGTTTGGGCGCGGATGAAGTGATTTTCCTGCCCGACGAATATCTGGCGAATTACGTGGCGACGCAAACCAAAGTGAAAATCATCGCGTGGCACGGCCATTGTGAAGTGCATGAACGTTTTACCGCCGAGGATATCTGGTTTTTCCGCAAAAACAATCCGGGCGCGGTCGTCCTTGCGCATCCCGAATGCCCGCCCGCTGTGCTGGCCGAGGCGGATTACGTGGGTTCGACCAAAGGCATGACGGATTACGTCGAAACCAAAAAACCGCCGCGCGTGATTTTGGTCACCGAATGCGCGATGAGCGATAACCTCCAGGCCGCGCACCCGAACACGCAGTTTTTGCGCCCGTGCAATTTGTGCCCGCATATGCAGCGCATTACCTTGCCGAAAATCCTGAGCGCCCTGCAAAACGAAGCGCCCGAAGTGGTGATCGACCCCGCTGTCGCCGACCGCGCCCGCATGGCGGTTGAACGCATGCTGGCGGTGAAATAACCTCAACGATTGCCTTCATGAAAATGCCAGCCGAACAGCGCGGCGGCGGAGCGGTGCGGCGCGTAGCGCGCGCCCAAAACATCCATCAATTTCGCATCCGGCCGTTCAGCGAGTTTTTTCAACTTCCGCATGCCTTCCTGCAGCGCCAAGTCATGCGCAGGCCAGACGTTGCGGCGCTGCAGCGCGAAAATCATATAATTTTCTGCCGTCCAGCGGCCAATGCCCTTCACGCACGTCAGCTGCGCCGTGATTTCTGCATCGTCCAGTTTTTTCAGCGTGGCGATATCCAGCCTGCCGTCCGCCACATGCTGCGCCAGGTCGCGGATATAGGCAACTTTTTGCGCGCTTAATCCCACTGCGCGCAGATCAGGCTCAGGCGCGGCCAGCACCGCCTCCGCATCCGCACCGGGCAATAGCGAGTCAAATTTCTGATTGATGGACCGCGCTGCGCCGACCGAAACCTGCTGCTGAATGATCAGCGACGCAAGCGTGCGGAACCCAGGCGCGCGCGTCCGGAATGCAGGCACGCCGTGTTTTTCCACCGCGCGCGCGATATGCGCGTGCCGCGCGCCTAAATTTTCCAGTTCTGTTGTGACCCAATGCTTCGCCATTTAAACCGCCTGAATGGCGCGCCAGGCAGCCAGTTTTTCAGCAAAGCTGCGGCCCGCGTGCGCTGGACTGGTCGATGGCAGTGTATGAAATTGCAAAACGCCCGCGTGCATGATGCCCGGAAAATGCTGCCGGAAACTTGCCTCCGCTTTGCGGCCGTTAAAAAACACCTGCGTAATCCGCGGATGCGCCGCGAAAAACTTTGCAAAATCATGCGGTGTTTCATTTTGAATGTTAGTGTCCAAACTGCCCTCACGCTCACACGATTGCAGAACATCCCACAATGCCATTTTCGCATCCTTTAATTTCTGAATGCGATCTGCATAGGCGAGCGTCATGCGCGCGCCAACCAATTCTCCCATGACAGCCCAAAATAAATTGCGTGGATGTGCGTAATATTGCCCCGCCGCAAGCGATGCCGCGCCCGGCATACTGCCCAGAATAAGCACGCGCGCATCGGGCGCAGCCACCGGCGGAAAACTATATAATACCGTCATGGGCGATTCCGCCATTCATGCCGCGCCCAGAATCTCCACGCGGAAATCTTCCATCACCGGATTGGCGAGCAATTGCTGGCACATTTTTTCCAGCTGCGTTTTGGCGTCCCCCATATTCACGCCGTCCGCCAATGTCACGTCAATCACCTTGCCCTGGCGCGCATCCGCAACGCCCGCGAACCCCAGGCCGCGCAAGGCCTGCGCGACCGCCTGCCCCTGCGGATCCAGAATGCCTTTGCGCAAAGTAATGTAAATGCGCGCGCTGGTACTCATCGCGCCGCGCCCTCAGCTTCTTTATTCAGCGCAGCATTGGCGCCCGCGCGCTCAACAGCCTCCGCCATGGATAGGATATCGCCGCCGGCTTCGCCTACGCCTGCTGTGTCCGGAAACACACCCAATCGCGCCGCAATATCGCGGTAGCCCGTCATCAAATCACCCAAACCTTGGCGAAAAATATCTTTGTCGAGACTCGCGCCAGTTTTCGCATCCCATAGGCGGCAATTGTCAGGCGAAATTTCATCCGCCACGATGATGCGCATTTCATGTTCGGACAAAAACTGCCGCCCGAATTCCAATTTGAAATCGATCAGCCGCAAACCGACACCCAAAAACATGCCCGACAAATAATCATTGATCCGCATCGCGAGTGAATACATTTCATCAATCTCCGGCAGGCTCGCAAGGCCAAACGCCGTGATGTGTTCTTCAGACACCATTGGGTCGTTCAGCTCATCCTTTTTCAAATAATATTCGACAATCGCACGCGGCAGCGCCTTGCCCTTTTCCAGCCCAAATCGTTTCACCAGCGATCCCGCCGCGATATTGCGCACCACCACCTCAATCGGAATCATCTCAACATGCGCCACCAATTGCTCACGCATGTTCAGCTTTTTGATGAAATGCGAGGGAATGCCAATCTCATTCAGCTTCGCCATCAAAAACGCAGAGATCGCGTTATTGATCACGCCTTTGCCGCTGATCTGTTCTTTCTTCGCGCCGTTGCCCGCGGTCGTATCATCCTTGAAATACGTAATGACGGTGCCCGGCTCCGGACCTTCGTATAAAATTTTGGCCTTGCCTTCATACAATTTTTTGCGCTTGGGCGAAAACAACGACATGCAATAACCCCCTCATGGGCTTAGTGAGAAGCGGGCAGCTTTAGCCGCCCAGCCCCGCTTTGTCACGTTAATTTTGGGCTTGCAGCAAGGGCTACGCCTATTATACACCTAACGGCAGGATACGAAACAAAAATTTGATGCCGAAGTCAC
>Ga0206891_10278_pt1 | contig 12806 bp, 7 predicted proteins | sample Alteio_BWOrgHeat_55_FD_153246 | JGI IMG/M metagenome (GOLD analysis project Ga0206891, IMG submission 153246) | Enriched cells from forest soil in Barre Woods Harvard Forest LTER site, Petersham, Massachusetts, United States - Alteio_BWOrgHeat_Nextera7 ...
GAGTCACTCGTGCGCTCGGTCAAATGGGAAGGCACTGTCGAGTGCCCGCACTGTGGTTCGAAGAAACTCACAAAAAAACTTTCCGTCTTCGCCGCGCAAGGCGTAGGTCCCGCGTCCGGCTCGTCATCGGCCCCGCAACCCTGCGCCCGTCCCGGCGGCTGTGGCTGCGTCGGTCCCCGCCATCATCATTAGTGGCCGGCCGGCTCAAAATCGAAATAGGCAAAATTATTCCCGGCGTTGTAGTGCAAGGTCAGCAAGTGTAGCCCGGCCTCCCGGAACGTAATGGTTCCAATCTCCGCCTGGTTCCAGATGTGCCAGCTACCCGTCGCCATGGGTAGTTTGCATTCGCTGGCAGGCTTGTTGTCCACGGAGAACCAGATTGTCTTCGGCTCGTTGCTGTAGAGAGCCGTGATCTTATATTTTCCCTTTTCCAGTACGTTTACCGTGTAATTGACCCATTCGCCATCGGCTGTCCAGCCGATGTAAAGTTGGTTGGTTGCCGGGGTGAAGAAATTCGGGTGATTGAAGTCTGCGAAGTCCTTGGTGTAAGAAATGTCCAAGCCTTCTTCTTTCCGGAACCCCCAGATGTAAGGCGTTGCGTGCGGTCGCTGATGATCGGGTAACAGGTTGAGTTCGCCACTGCCGTGATTGACGGGATCAACATCGTGATAGGCGACTCCTTCGCCGCCGAGGTCGAAGTAGGCGCATTCAATCCGGCCGGGAATGGTCTGCGGCCCTTTCTTGTAGACCTCGTCGGCAAACGGTTGGCCTTTGTAATCCGCCGGGTAAGTCGACGCGACCTTCACCGAATAACTCGTTCGATACTCGGTACAGCCGATGAAGCCGAAAGTCACTGCCAGGCAGAGGATGAAAAAGCGAATCTTCATGCTGAACAATTGAAGGAAGGCGCTATTCTTATCAAGCCAAAACGCGAGAAGTCTCTTGTCACGCCGAGACATTAAGCTGGTGTTCCCGTTGCGCTTGCCATACAAGGGCCCCAACAAGGAGGCGTGCGTGCAAAGGATGTTCCAGTGTGTCGCGGTAGTGTTGTGTCTACAAGCCGCGCTGTGCTTATCATCACGCGCCGACGGCTTCACCAATATTATTAGCGGTGTCTCTACCAACGTGTCCGGCTATTATGTTGTCGGGGAAGCTGACAGTTTCAATTACCTCGAAATCAACAGTGGCGGCGCGCTAATGTCCCTTGCGGGCCTGCTAGCGGACCAATCTTCTTCCAGCAACAACAGCGCACTGATTACAGGCTCGAACTCACTATGGAATTGCACGGGCGGCATCGCTATCGGGGAAAACGGATCAGGCAACCAATTAACCATCACCAACGGAGGGCATCTCAACTCGGTTGGTGGGTACATTGGTGATGGCATCCAGGCCGATAGCAATGAGGTCATCGTAACTGGGAGCGACTCGGTTTGGAACAACGGTAATAATAACTACTTGATTGTCGGCAATGGCGGTTCGGGCAATCAACTGTTAATTCTGGATGGGGCACAAGTTATCAGTAACACGAGATTGTTCGTCGGTGGTAATCTGGGCGATTATCAGGGTAGCAACAACACGCTAATGGTGAGTGGCGTAAATTCGCTCTTTACGACGAGCGCCAGCTTGTTCGTTGGATCTGGCCCAGGGAATAAGCTTGTTATCAGTAATGGTGCGATGTTCACTTGTGTTGCGGCGACGGTCGGCTTCAATGAGGGGACATTCAATGGCGTCGTCTTTGCTACAAGTAGCAACAACGCTGTCTCCATCACGGGCAGCAATACTGTATGGAATAACAGCGGGTCTTTGGCGTTCGGCCTCTTTGGAGGCAGCAATCAACTCACGATCAGCGCTGGGGCAGTCGTCAGCAACACATGGGTCGTCGTTGGCGGCAGCGTTCTGGCCAGTAACAATTCTGCGGTCATTGACGGCGTGGGCACGCTCTGGAATTGCAACGGATACCTTGATTGGGGGGATAGCAGTTCCGGTAACGGCTTGACCGTGACAAACGGCGCCCGAATCAACACCACAGGGGTGTCCATAGGCGGGGGGAGTAGCAATCAGGTGGTCGTGACAGGTAATAATACGGTTTGGGAGAATACCGGCAGTCTGCTTTTCGGGGAGGCCGGTTCTGACAACCAGCTTCAGATCTTAAGTGGGGCACAGATCCTCGGAAATTCCGGTGTGGCGTTGAGCTATTCGGGCGGCAGTAGCAATGTGCTGATTGTGTCGGGTCCCAATTCACAGCTGATCAATGGCGGCTCGTTTTCGATGGGAAATTATATGTCCTCGGGTGCAGGCAACCGGCTCGTTGTCAGCAATGGGGCGAAATTCACTTGTGGCTCGGCGGTAGTGGGTTCCAATAACCTTGTCCTTGTGACGGGCAGCAACACGGTTTGGAGCAACAACGGCAGCCTGCAATTCAGTTCTTATGGGGTGAATAATCAGTTCATCGCCGACGCTGGCGCAGCCGTCAGCAACGGCGATTGCTACATCGGCAATTACTCTACAGCCAGAAACAATGCGGTACTCGTAAGCGGAACGGGCACCACTTGGAACGCAGGCTGCGTGTATATCGGGGGCTCATCGGGGAATAGCTTGGTCCTCAGTAACAGCGCCGCTATGAATGATTCGTGCATCAATATCTCGGGTGGCCCCAGCAATCAGGTTGTTGTGACCGGAAACAACACGATTTGCAACGCCAGCACGGTAACGGTCGCGGGCTGTTGCCCAACCGGCATGCTGCGAATTCGGAACGGGGGTCAAATGTTGGGCAATTTGTACGCGTCGATTGATTCATATGACACCGCAAACGGGGTCATTGTCGCCGACTCCGGGTCCCGATGGGCGGGGATAGGCCAATTGATCGTTGGTGTTTCTGGCGATGGTGGCCACCTGCTCATCTCCAACAGCGGGATTGTGCAGGCGGCTCAGGCGACAGTGGGGATCGTTGGTCTCTCAAACACGGTCACGATCGTCAATGGGGGCGAACTTATCGTCACCAACAGCTTGGGCAACGCCTTGCTCACGTTGCCGCATGGCACGATTGTCTTAAGCGACGGGACAGTGATGGGGAACAGCATTACCATCTCAAACCAAAGCCAGATCACCGGTTGCGGCACGATCACCGGAGACATCAAGAACTTTGGGACGCTCACGGTCACCTGTCTAGGCGGGACGCTCACTCTTAACGGAATCGTCACGAACAATGGGACAATCATTGCCACCAACAATGCCGACTTCGAATTCTTCGGACCGGTTGTCAACAACGGCACGATTGACGTCGTCAACGGTTACGCGCATTTTCCCGGAGGGTTTGTCAACCATGGCACGTATGTCGATGCGGGCAGTGTCCTAAAGCCACCCGGCCTAAACTTCTCGGGGGCGGATGTTGTGATCAGCTTCGGTTGCGTCAGCGGCAAAACTTACGCAGTGGAGTACACCGACGATTTAGCGTCGAGCAATTGGCTCGTTCTCGCCGGCGACATTCTTGGAAATGGAGGATATACGCAGTTCCCGGACACGGGTGCAGCCAGTCTTACGCAACGCTTCTATCGCGTACATCTGACATTGCCGTGACCCATTATTGCGCGAGCATCTTCAGGAATTCTGCCTCAGTCAGCGTTTTTACGCCGAGCGCGCGGGCCTTGTCGAGCTTGGAACCGGCCTCTTCGCCCACGATGAGGAAGTCAGTCTTTTTGCTAACGCTGTCGGTGACGGTGGCGCCCGCCTTGCGCAATGCTTCCTTCGCCTCATCACGTGAGAGTTTCGCGAGTGTGCCCGTCACAACGACAGTTTTCCCGGCAAACGGGCCGGTCAGATTCTGGATTTTGGATTTTGGATTTTGGATTGGCCACACGCCGGCCTCGCGCAGTTTCTCGATGACGGCTTGATTGCGAGGATTGCGGAAGAAATCGTGAATGCTTTGGGCCATCACCGGCCCGACGTCTTCGGCTTCCTGCAGTTTCTCGGGGTCAGCGTTGATGAGCGCGTCGAGATCGCGGAAATGATCGGCCAACTTGCGCGCGCCACCTTCGCCGACGTGCAGGACACCGAGGCCGTGAATAAGTCGCCATAGTTCACGGTCCTTGCTCTGCGCGATGGCGGTAACGACGTTTGCCGCGGACTTCTCACCCATACGGTCCAAGTCGGCTAGTTGTTCGGCAGTAAGGGCATAAATGTCGGCGACGTCATGGATGAGATTCTTGTCAACGAGTTGGTTTACGAGGACTTCGCCCATACCCTCGATATCCATGGCGCCGCGTGAGGCGAAGTGGCCGATGGTGCGTTTCAGTTGCGCAGGGCAGGCGATGTTTTCGCAACGCCACGCGACAAATTCCGGGTCGCGCGCGATGGGGCCTTTGCACACGGGACATTCGCCGTGAAGATATTCGTCGAGTTTGAACTTCTTTCGCTTGCTCGTCCCTTGCTTCGCCACGCCGACGACCGCGGGGATGACTTGGCCCGCTTTCTCGATGATAACCGTGTCGCCGATTTGGATTTCCTTGCGGTTGATTTCTTCTTCGTTGTGGAGCGTGGCGCGCGAGATTGTCGAACCGGCGAGGAAAACGGGTTCGAGTTCGGCCACGGGCGTCAGTGTGCCGGTACGACCGACTTGAATGGTGATGCCCTTGAGCTTCGTTTGCGCCTGCTCGTGTGAGTATTTGTAGGCGATGGCAAAGCGCGGGGCCTTCGCGGTTGTGCCGAGTCGCTTCCACTGGTCGAGACTATTGACCTTGATCACTGCGCCGTCGATTTCAAACGGCAGTTTCTCTTCGAGTTCCTGCAACTCTCCAATGTGCGTGATGACTTCCTCGATGTCCTTGCAGACCCACCAGTAGCGATGCGTCACGAAGCCGAATTCTTTGAGGGCTTCGAGCACGTCGGATTGTTTTTTGAAATGACCACCCTCAGCGACCGCGTAGAAGATCGCCTGCAAGGGGCGTTGGGCAACGGTGGCCGGGTCGAGCTGTTTGAGCGAGCCGGCGGCAGTGTTGCGCGGGTTCTGGAAAAGTGGTTCGCCTGCTTTCTCACGTGCCGCGTTTAGTTTTTTGAAGTCTTCGACAGGGATGTAGGCTTCGCCGCGAACTTCGAGTTCTTTAGGCGGTTTCTTCTCGCGGAGCTGCAGGGGAATGGCGCGAATGGTTTTGAGATTCGCCGTAATGTCGTCGCCCGTCGTGCCATCGCCGCGTGTGGCCCCCACCGCCAGTTTGCCGTCATCATACCGAATACTAATCGAGACTCCGTCAATCTTGGGTTCGAGGACGTATTCGACTTTTTCGTCGGGTAGAAGTTTGTGCACGCGACGGTCGAACTCGCGCAGTTCCTCGATGTTGTAGGTATTATCGAGAGACATCATGGGCACGGGGTGCCGAACGCTCTTGAATTCCTTCAGCGGCTGGCCGCTGCCGCGCTGGGTGGGCGAGTCGGACGTGAAGAGGTCGGGGAACTTTTGTTCCAGCGCCTTCAATTCGGCGTAGAGCTTGTCATATTCGAAATCAGAAATCTCGGACTTCGCCTCGACGTGGTAGAGATGGTCGTAGTGGCGAATTTGGTCGCGGAGTTCAGTGATTCGCTTTTTGGCTGCGGCGCGATTCATGGAATGGGGCGTTCAACCTCAAGCCGGGGCATGTTTTTGTACAAGATGCGATCCACCATGCGTGGGGCGAACTTGTTCAGTGTGTGCATCAACCGGGCGTGGAACGGAATGATCACCGTCCGCTGGTGGTGGACGATGGCCTGGAGAAGCGCGCTCACTACCATCGGTGTCGTGAGCGTGCCCGGCACTTTATAGAGTTCGACGGGGCCGTATTTTTTGGCGTGCTCAACAAACGGGGTGTCATTCGTACGGCTTGGGCAGATCGTGGTTACGAAAATGCCATGGGGCTTCACCTCGAGACGGAGAGCATCGGAGAAGGCGAGCAGCGCGGCTTTTGAGGCGCAGTACATGGAACTATTCGGTATGCCGCGCAGGCCGGCGACGGAACTCATGTTGACGATGTGGCCGCTGCGCTGTTTTTTTAAATGTGGCAGGACGGCCTGCGTGCAGTTCACCGCGCCGAAGAAATTGGTGTCGAACAGTGTTTTGGCGTCCTCAACCCGGATGGCTTCGATTGGGGCGATCAGGCCGGACCCGGCGTTGTTGACGAGAATATCGATGTGACCGAAGTGCGCGATCACTTCCGTGACAAGTTTATCTACGTCATCGCGCTTGGAGACATCACAGGGGAGGCACAGTGGTTCGGAGCCACCTCGCGATCGTAGTCCCGCCGCGGCCTGCGCCAGCCGTTTGGGGTCACGCGCGGCCATGACAACCCTGGCTCCCTGACGGTAAAAGGCTTCCGCGGCGGCCAATCCAAAACCGCTGCTGGCGCCGGTGATGATGACAACCTGGTTTGTGAACCGTTCTTTTGGGACTGTGCTCATGCAGTTCGTTACGGAAACAACTCAGGGCGAATCACATGGCAATTTAATGTTTTGAATAGCGAAAAGCCAACAATTATAGTGGCGGCATGGAGGGGTACGATTGGTTCGTGACGTTTTTTCTCGTATTTGCGCTTTTAGAGCGGATCTACGAACGCCGTTACAGCAACCAGGCGATTCGCGGTGAACGCAAAATGGAGTGGTCCTACGTGCTGCTGCACGGTTCCTACATGGTGATATTTATTTTGTCGGCGGTGGAATTCTTTTGGCGTCGACGCGGTCTCGAATGGCCCGTGACCATGGCGGGACTAGTTTTGTTCGTCGTCGCCTTGGTGGTACGCCTGACAGCCATCCGCGCCCTCGGCAAGTTTTGGAGTCTGCATCTGGAGATTCGACCGGAACACCAGTTGGTGACGCATGGCATTTACCAATACATGCGACATCCCGCTTATCTGGCGATCCTGTTGGAAGTGATATCGGTTCCCTTGGTGGCGAACGCGTTCTACACGCTGATTTTAACCGTGGGAGTATATGTACCCTTGTTGTTGTTGCGCTGGCGCCGGGAGGAGAAGGAGATGATCGAGAAATTCGGGGAGCAATATGTAGAGTATTGTCGACGAGTGCCTGCGTTTTTCCCCCGACCCTGGGGAGCCAAGAGTGGCGCGCGGCCATGAACATCCGATGCTGTTTGGTTAGTCGATGACGTTGTTTTATTTTTATCTGGTACTTGCCAACGCAGCGGTCAGTTTGACCGTTGCGTGTGTGGTCTATTGGAAGAATCGGAACCAACCGGTTGGCCTGCCCCTGGGGATCGGGATGTTTCTCACGGCGGTGTGGCTGGTCGGGTTCGCGCATTATTTTGCGCCCTTGCGGGAGTTGACGGCGATCCGCTGGGCGCAAGTTACCTTGTCAGCGGCGATTGCGAGCACGCCATTTCTGATTCATGGGATGGTGGCGCTGGCTGACCGCTGGAAGCGGCTGCGGTGGTGGGTGATTTCGTTTTACGGCGTCGGCGCGATATTTTTGATCCTGCTCTGGAGCGGGCAAATCATCGCGGGATGGAGACCCTCACCGTTCATGCACCATTATATTCATTACAATCGCGCCTTGTATCCCGCACTGGGCACATACTTGTTCTTGTGCCAGGCCTGGGGCGCAGGCGTGCTGATTTATAGCGCCCTGCACAGTACCGGGTATGGGCGGACCCAGTTGGTGTACTTCGCCGCGGCGTGGTTCATCGTGGCACTCACTTCGCACTCGATCATCCTGCCGTTGGAATACAACATTAACATCCAACCCTTCGGTTTCTTCGTGCTGCCGCTCAATTTGGCGTTCCTGGCGTACGTAATGAGCAAAGCACGGTTGGCGGATTACAATATCGTCATCGCGCGGGTGCTGTTATATGCCGTGACGATGGCGACGGTGGCCGGGGTCACCCTGGTTTTTCTGGGAGTCATCGCCGTGGTGGCGCCTGGATTCATGAATCAGGGGCAACTGATGCTCTCGTTCGTCCTGTCCATGACGATTGGGGCGGGGTTGACAATTGGCCTGCCCCGGCTGCTACCGCGCGCCGAACGCATGATGCAGGAGCGGTTATTCGCGGGGCGCTATGGCTATCAGGACGCGTTGGCGGGAATGGTGAAGGAAATGACCTCACTGCCGACGATCGACGAAGTAGTGGGCACGGTCGCGACGACCCTTCATTCCCAGATGCAGGTCTCGCGGGTGCTGGTGCTGATGCAGGATATGCTGTCGGGTGAGTACCGGCTGAAGGCGCAGAGCGGATTGGGGCCGGGGGATGACGCGGATGCGTTGGTGCTGAAGGAAGGCTCGGTTATCGTGCGATGGGTGACGGAAAAACGCGACGTACTGGTGCGCGACGAAATGGCGCGGCGCGAGCCCACCTGGTCACGGCAGCAGTTGGAGACGGAATTGAACCAGCTTCAGGTCAGTGTGTGTGTGCCGATGATTCTCGATGGGCGCCTGGTCGGGTTGCTCGGTCTCGGTGACAAACTGAATCGTGACATGTTCTTCGTCAGTGACTTGCGATTGCTGGAAACGCTGGCCACGGAAGTGGCGCTCGCCGTGAAGTACCGTCATATGGATGACGAAGTGACTCGCAAGAACCGGCTCATCGAGCTCGGCACCATCGCCGCAGGGGTAGCCCATGAGATTCGCAACCCCTTGGCGTCGATCAAGACGTTCGCGCAGTTGATGCCCGAGCGTATGGATGACCCGGAGTTCAAAAATGAGTTCAGTAAACTGGTCTTAAAAGACGTCGATCGGATCACGAAGGTCATCGAGAGCATGCTGGCGTTTGCTCGGCCGGCGCAGGTGAATATCAAGGAACAGCCGGCAAACGATCTTATTGAAGAAGCCATTCTGCTGGTTCAGCCCCGCTTGAAGGGCAAGCACATCGAGCTAAGCCGCGAGTTTCACGGGAATCCAATCGTCAATGTGGACAAGCATCAGATACTGCAGGTATTGGTCAATTTGCTCAGTAACGCGGCGGATGCCTCGCATGATCAGGGCAAGATTCGCGTCGCCACTGGCGTGAACCAGCGTGACATTAACGGCGATGGTAACCGAAACCAGAAATTCACGGTAATTGAAGTGTCGGATAACGGTTCCGGCATCCCGACCGCGGTTCGCAATCGTCTTTTCGACCCGTTTTTTACGACAAAAAAAGAGGGAACGGGCCTTGGTTTGTCGATTTCGCAGAAGATCGTCCGCGACCATGGAGGGGCCATTACAGTCTCCAGTGTTGAAGGAAAAGGCACCTCATTTCAGGTCAACCTGCCGTTGAAGTAACCACTGGTGGACAAAAATGTCCGCATTGCCAAGAAGTCCTTTACTCGGTGCTGGAATCTGCTACTATTAATTCACAAGGGGAACTTTTCTGGAGGCGGTCCGCAACGTTTGCGGATCGAGATCAGGACGTTTTTGTAATTCCGGATGTACAACGCGAAAGTGGTTGATGAGCAAACGTAGGGTTGTCATTACGGGTCTGGGCGTTTTGACCCCGGTAGGAATTGGTCTGGAAACGTTTTGGGCCAATATCATCGCCGGAAAATCGGGCGTGGAGCGGTCGCCCGTTCTGATGAAGGCCGGTATCCCCTGGCAGATCGCCGGCGAGGTCCGTGATTTTCGTCCCGAAGATTGGATCAGCCGAAAAGATGTTCGCCGGATGGATCGTTTTGCGCACCTCGGCCTCTCCGCTTCCTATATGGCTTTACAGGACTCCGGCCTGGTGTTGGAAAAAGAGAATCGCCAGCGCATCGGCGTCGCGATGGGTACCGCCTATGCCGGCTGGGAGTTTGCCGCCCGGGAATACGAGGTTTACCAAAAAAACGGTGTCGAGGCGTTAAGCTCCTACATGGGGATCGCGATCTTCACCGGGGCCTGTGGCGGCCAGATCTCACTGCATTTGGGGCTTCAGGGGCAGAGCACCACCACCGCCACCGGCTGCGATTGCTCCAGCGCTACCATCGCGCAGTCCGCGGACATGATTGTTCGCGGGGATGCGGATGTGATGTTTGCTGGTGGAGCGGATGCGCCGATCCATCCTGTCATTGTTTCCGCGTTGGGAGCCAGCCGGGCGCTGACCGACCGGAACGACGAGCCAGCGCGCGCCTCACGCCCATTCGACCGGAAGCGTGACGGGTTTATCATGTCGGAGGGCGCGGGCATGTTGGTTGTGGAGGAGCACCAGCATGCCTTGCAGCGCAACGCGCGGATTTATGCGGAGTTGACGGGTTGGGCGTCCACTTGTGACGCCTACCATATGTGCCAGCCCGACCCGGATGGCACTCAAGCAGTGCGTTGCCTCCAAACCGCCCTGGCCCGGTCGGGCATCCGGCCGGAACAGGTGGATTACCTCAATGCGCACGGCACTTCGACACCGTTGGGCGACCGCGCGGAAACGACGGTCGTCAAGAAGGCTTTTGGCGAGCACGCGTACAATCTGCCGATGAGTTCGCTCAAGTCGGCGCTTGGGCACATGCAGGGCGCGTGCGGTTCGGTCGAGCTGGCGGCGTGCTGCTTCGCCATCCGCGACAACATAATTCCCCCGACGATCAATTATGAATTTCCTGATCCCGACTGCGACCTGGATTGCGTCCCAAACGTAGCCCGTCATCGTCGCGTCGACGTCGCGGTGAGCAACTCCCTGGGCTTCGGCGGTCGCAACACCGCCCTGGTGGTTGAGCGTTATCGGGACGGAAACGTTGGCAAACCGAACGGCGCAAACGGAAAAGCGGCGAGACATGAAAAACAGCTTTGCTGCTGACTAACTCGGCCGAGACGCAACGGCTGTTGACGGACATTCTCGGCGAGAAAACGAACATCGTTTTGCTACCGCCGCCGTCCGAATCGTCACAAGAACGATTCGACGCGCTGTTTTCGACGTGGCTCCGCCTGGTGGATGCGGTCATCCTGGACGCCGTCTCCCTGGCCGAAACGACCCGCTGGGCAGTTGATTCCCTTGCCGCGTCGGTGTTGCAAGAACACCAGGCGGTCATCGTTCGAGTGACAGACGCGCAGCGACTGGCGGGTTCCATGCCCGCCGGCTGGTTGATCGTTCCGAAGGCGATTCTGCGGACCGCTTGAAACAGGCCCTCGGTACTTTTTTCGAACTGCGTGATGCGCAATCCAAGCTGAAACGTGTCGATGCCGTGATGGCGCGTCAACGACAGGTGGGCATGCCGATGACGGCAATGGTCCCGCAACACCGGCCAATGGCGCCGACGGCCGGTATTGCCTCTTTCGATGCCTATCGGTACCGCGACGCGCTAAAGGATCTCTCACGGATTCTCAGCCAATACGTGGACGAAGCTGAACTCCTCGCGGAGTTCCTGCGGCTGGTGCGCGAGCTTCTGGGCGTCGGCAAGGTGGCGATCTTCACGCGGCGGTTGACGGACGATATGTTTGCCGGTCAATCGACCCCCGGGAGCCGGCAATTCTCCGCCGCTCGTAGCGCCGGAATCGCGCAGCACGTTGTTGAACACCTGCGATTGAGCGTTGATTCGGGCTTCGGCGGTTATCTGGCGCGGGAAGCCAGGATTCTCCGGCGGAACCAGGTGCTGGATTCGTTGGCGTTTGACCACGACCCGGAGATCGCCCGCGAATTTGAAGTCCTGGGTACCGAGGTGGCAGTGCCGATCTTCGATGATGACCAATTGTTGGGAGTCTTGACGTTTAGCGGCAAGATCACGGGCGAGCCGTTGGCCGGCGAGGAATTGGAGTTGGTTTACTATTTGATGGCGCAGCTCGCGCAGGCGATCCGCAACCTGCATTTGCGCGACCGGATCGCCGACCAGCAACGATTCGTCAATGAAGTATTGGCGCACGTCCAGACCGGCGTGGTCGTCGTTGGACAAAACAGTCGCATCCTCGCGGTCAACCGCCGTGCCAGTGAATTGCTGGAACTGGGCGGCAAGGTAATCGTCGGCCAGGACAGCCGGCAATTGCCGAGCCGCGTGGCCGACGTGGTGTTCGAGGCGCTGCAGACGGGCCGCGAGATTCATCAGCGCGAAGTGGTACTGCCGCCGGGGCAACGCCCGCTGGGCGTTAGCGCCACCCGTTTTGCGATGACGCCGGGCAACCTGGTGACGGGAGAGGGCGGTTGGATCGCCGTCGCGTTGATCGAGGACCTCACGCAGGTGCGGTTGCAGCAGGCGCGCGCCCGCGAGTTGGCCGATAAGGAGTTTTTTACACGTCTGGCGGCACGGTTGTCTCACGAATTGAAGAACTCGCTGGTGTCGATCAAGATTTTTGCGCAACTGTTGCCGGAACGGCACGATGACAAGGAATTTCGCGAACAGTTCAGCACGACGGTCACCAACGAAGTGAACCGGGTGGACGTGTTGGTGAACAACCTGACTTTCTTCGCCCATCCACTGTTGCTGGTGAACGAGGAGCTGGTGCTCAGCGATGTCATTGACACCTGTGTTAAAAACGTCACGCAGGAATTTGGCCGCAAGCAGGTGGCGCACGTCATGGGCGTGGGGGAGAAGGCGCCCGAACCGCCCCAGGCGCCCGTGGTGACGGTGAAGAAGAATTTCGCGCACAAGTTTGCGCGGCTCCAGGGCGACCGCATCCGGCTATTGCAAGCGTTCGAGCACGTGCTCCGCAATGCGGTCCAGTCCATGCCGCAGGGTGGTCGAATGACCATTAGCACGACCGACGCCCAGCGCACGGACTTTCCCGATGGTAATTTACCGCCGGGGGGCGCCGTGCGGATGGAGTGGCAGGACACGGGCAGTGGGATCGCGCTGGAGGACTTGCGGCGCGTGACGGAACCGTTCGTGACCACGCGCAACGTGGGCGTGGGGTTGGGATTGACGATTGTGAAGAAGATCGTCGAACGGCACGGGGGACGCCTAGAG
>Ga0206891_10281_pt1 | contig 12748 bp, 10 predicted proteins | sample Alteio_BWOrgHeat_55_FD_153246 | JGI IMG/M metagenome (GOLD analysis project Ga0206891, IMG submission 153246) | Enriched cells from forest soil in Barre Woods Harvard Forest LTER site, Petersham, Massachusetts, United States - Alteio_BWOrgHeat_Nextera7 ...
TAAAACGGTAATGCCTGAAAATAGTATCATCGGGAAAAAAGTTAATGGCCGTACCGTTACGTTGCGTTGTTTCTTTTTCAGGCTCGTCTTTTATTAATTCGCCTTTTGCAAATTCGGCTATTTTTTGAACGCCCGTCGCGGTATGATTGCACAACGAACGAGTTTGAAAGCGCGTTAACCGCCTTTGTGCCCACCCCATTTAACCCAACCGATTTTTGAAACGCTTTGCTGTCATATTTGCCGCCTGTATTTATCTTTGAAACGCAGTCTACCACCTTACCCAGGGGTATACCGCGTCCATAATCGCGTACCGAAACTTTGTGATCGCTTATGGTTATTTCAATGGTTTTGCCCGAGCCCATTACAAACTCATCTATCGAGTTGTCAATTATTTCTTTTAGTAAAACGTATATGCCATCGTCATAAGCCGAGCCGTCGCCCAGCTTACCAATATACATGCCGGGGCGCAGGCGTATATGTTCTTTCCAATCTAACGACCGGATACTATCTTCACTATAATCTACTGGTTCTGCCATTTTTATCTATGTGTATTTTTAATAACTGAGGCAGGGAGCCTCTGCAAAAGCAAAAATAAAGTTTAGCAACTCAACTCCTAATTCAAATGTGTTAACTTATTAACATTGTGGTTAGAGATTAGAGGTTAGTGATTAAAGATTAGTTGATTTGCATGGTATTAACAGCCATGCCAACTAATCTTTAATCACCAATTAACTAATCTCTGCTTCCCTACTTGAACTTCAGGCAGTTACCCGCTTTGTTCATGTTTTTAAAGAAATCGGGGCCTTTAATGTTGGTGAAACAAATGGCCAAAACAGTGCCGGTTTTATTTTTTTGAAGAACGATCAAAAGGGCGTATTTATAATGTTTGGTAACGGGCGAATCATCCAGGTTCAATAAGTAAGTGCTGCCGGCATCGGCATTATAGCGATCTAATATATATGGGGGCAAGCCTCTTTTTAAATAATTTTTATCAGAGGTAAAAGCATTTATCTGATCCCGGGCTATAGCTACATACACCGAATCCGGGCTTGATACGTGAATGTTCTTGTCAGCTAAGTATTTTTCATTCTCTTTTTGCGTATTAACGCGGAGCCATATTTCGAAATCTTGCCCCGGAAGCTCCATGGCGTAGTCGAACGGAAAATTATCCGTGTTAACGGCCTTAATCTCTTTAAATCCTTCAGGAAATATAAAATTGAGGTTTACCTGGGCGAGCGAATTAGAAAAGTTTTTACCCTGGTTGCCTGCAGCAGTATGACTTACCTGCGCAACCGCGGGTTTAACCATTAGCAAGAACAACGTTATAAATAAGAAATTTTTAGTGTTTCTTGTGATAGCGTTCATTTTTTAGGGGGTACAGAAAATAAGCCGGTGTCGAATTTATATAATTTATATTAAATACAAAAAAATATATAATATTAATTTAAAAAATAAACAATTAGGTAATTTAAAACCTAATTAGTAAATAATAAGACATTAAAGCATATATTCAATTATTCGCTTATGCGGGTCAAAAGGCGCCAGTTCATCTAATCCCATTGAACGTATAGCGGTATTAATAAGTTCGCTTTCACCTGGCGCTGGCGAAAGGCCCTGCTTCAAACAAAAATACCGCCCTGCATCAATCATGGCTTTTAAGGGTAACATTCCTACCAGTTCGCTGCCGGTAACTTTAACGCCATATCCCAGAGCTTTGTTACATACCTCATCAAACGCCCGGTGTAGAGGTGTTACGGCAATATTGGTAAGGTTCATTGATACCTGGGCCCTGTTATATTCTTTTATATACCAGCCCATTGCTTTTACGCATTTGAGTGTCCCCGGTATGCGTTTCCTTTCGCCTTTTATTACCCGCCCCGATTCGCGCACCGCCTGCGCTATTTCGTTAGCTATGCCTGCCGACTGTGTATCAAGATTCACATTAAAAGCGATTAAAAAATCGCGGGCGCCTATTACGGTTGCCCCCCGTTTGGCATCCTGTTCACCGGGGCCAAAATCGGGTTGCCAGCCGGGTAATTTTATTTTCGTAAAAAACCCTTCGTATTCCCCGGCCCTGATAACCGAAAGATCGCTCCGCCTTTTATCAGCCTGGGCATGGCCGTATAAGTAAACAGGTATATGTAATTCCTGGCCCACGCGCTTTGCAAGTTGGGTTGCGTATTGCGCTGTTTCATCAAGGCTGATATTACTGATGGGGATAAGCGGACAAACATCGGTAGCTCCCATACGCGGGTGTTCGCCATGCTGGGTACGCATATCAATGAGTTCGCCTGCTATTTTAATCGCCAGGTAAGCGGCTTCAACAACCGCCTCCGGTTCGCCCGCAAAGGTCACAACGGTGCGGTTGGCCCCTTTACCGGGGTCGACATTTAATACCTTAACACCATTAACTGCCGCAATTTCGCCGGTAATGCGGTTGATGATCTGTTCATCAACGCCCTCGCTAAAGTTGGGTACACATTCTATTACGCGTTTCATACTTAAACGCAATTTAGCTATTTTGTTTAGTGTTTCGTGGTCCACCCGGACCACCTGGTCCAACGTGGTCCACCTGGTCCAACCTGGTCCACCTGCTGCATATCCTAATGTTTTTGTTGGCTTAAAAAATATGAAGTAAGGTTCTGAAATGATTAAACAACAGTAAGTCAATTAATTAGTTGATTATTTTAGCATTGATTTATTAATATTTATAAAAATATTTTGAATTGTGAAACCTTTCTTTACATTTGTAGTGTACTATTTAACTAATACACTAATATGATCGAAATATCACACTTAACATTTGGCTATGGTAAGGCCCAACTGTTTGAAGATCTGAATATCAGCCTGAAGCCCGGTCATATTTACGGCTTGCTGGGAAAAAACGGCGCGGGCAAATCTACCCTGCTTAAAAACATTGCCGGGTTGGTTTTTCCATGGTCGGGCACCTGCACCGTGAATGGTATAAATGCCGATAAGCGCCTGCCCTCTTTTTTACAGGAGCTGTTTTTTGTACCCGAAGAAATATACCTGCCCGCTGTAACCGCTAAACAGTTTGCTGATAGCACGGCGCACTTTTATCCGAAATTTGATAATAACCAGTTTACAAAAATGCTGGCCGAATTTGATGTGCCGGCCGATAAGCTGCTCACCAAACTATCTTTCGGGCAGCAAAAAAAGGTGATCATTTCGTTTGGCCTATCCACCAATACTTCGCTGCTCATTATGGATGAGCCTACCAACGGGTTAGATATCCCATCGAAGAGCCAGTTCCGTAAAATAATTTCAGGGGCCTTAACTGATGATCGCTGCATTATTATATCAACCCACCAGGTGCGTGACCTGGATAACCTGATAGATGCCGTATTAGTACTGCATGAGCGCCATATTGTAGTAGCCAAAAGCATGGATGAAATTGCCGAACGGGTACATTTTGGCATTATCCCGTCAGATGCGGCACATATTTATGCAGAAGATAGCATGAACGGCCTTAATGCCATCGCCCTAAATACAACAGGCAGCTACAGCAAAGTGGATATGGAGCTACTATTCAACGCCATCATAAGCAATAACCAACAATTAACCGAAGCCTTAAAATAAACCCTGCCATGAATAATATATTTAACCTTAACCGTTTTTTGCTGCTGTTTAAAAAGCACACTATTGAGCATGGAAAAACTTACCTATTATCCATAGCAGTATTAACAGGAATAATAGCCCTGATATTAGGTTTCGTCGCCTACAGCAATGGGGGCCGTTTAGCTGTACAATTACAGGCATTAATGTTTATTTATTTTATAGCATTTGCAGGCAGCATATTTACCAGTTTGTCTTTTACTGAACTGGGCGATAAAAGAAAAGCTACCGGAGTGCTTACCTTACCTGCTTCGCATTTTGAAAAATACCTTGTATCATGGTTATATTCTTATATAATATTTCAACTGGTATTTCTTGGGGTGTTTTATACCGTTGATTGGGTAGTTATAAGTGTAAGCGAACCACCGGCTGGTTATTCCAACCAACTAATTAATGTTTTTGATATGGATCAGCAGGCTACAGTTGGCTTTTTATTATATGCCCTGCTGCATGCTTTTAACATTTGGGGGGCGATATTTTTCGAGAAAATGCACTTTATTAAAACCGCCTTTGTCTTTTTTATATACTACATCGCGATTTTACTAATCAACAATCCATTTATACGCTTGATAACCGGAGTGAAGGGCTTAGAAAGCGTAGCATTTGGACGGCTCTTTATTCCGGGTAAGGAGTACTATCGCGTTATACCTACCGACAGCATGGATAATACCAATTTGGTTGTATTAGCAATAATTGTAATTATATTTTGGATAAGTGCATTTTACAGGTTAAAGGAGAAAGAAATATAACCCCATGAATTTTAAAGAAAAAGAAGCCATATACCTGCAAATTGCAGACTACGTGAGCGAACATATAACCCTGGGCAAATGGCTGCCCGAAGAAAAAGTACCGTCAGTACGCGAACTGGCAGTGGAGTTGCAGGTAAACCCCAATACGGTAATGCGCGCCTACGAATATTTACAAAACCTGGAAATTATTTTCAATAAACGTGGGCTGGGGTTATTTGTAGCGCCTGATGCCGTACCGCTAATAAAAGCCAAACGTAAAGAGCGCTTTGTAAAACAGGAGCTTCCTGATTTTTTTGCCAGTTTGTACCTGCTGGATATTGATCTTGACGAATTGCTGCAACATTATACAGAGTTTAAAAACAACTATAAAAACTAAAAACATTGATCATGAAAACAAGCAATAAACTACTCCTTGCAGCTTCATTACTCATATTTGGCAACTTAGCATTTTATGATTTTGAATTAAAGGCTGAATATGTGAAAGGTGATTATAAAAGCCGCTTTTATGGCATGGAAAGTACTACGCTAAATAGTTTTAACCGTATTGAAAACCAGGCGGGTAATGTTATCAGCCTGCGTATTGAAGAGGGCCCCAAATTTGCGGTATGGATGAATAACCTTGTACGTGACAAGGTTGCTGTCAAGGTAAAAAACAACATTCTGTATGTAGATTATAAAAACAGAACCCGTTTCAATAATTATGTACCGGGTATTATTATTACATGCCCGGCTGTAAATAGTGTAACAACATCTTCCATTACTGAATCAGATCGCAGTTGGGGGTCGGCAGCAACAACGGTTACCGGCTTTACCCAGGATGTAATGAATATCAGCGCAAGCAGTGCTGTCCAAATCGAGTTAAATAAAAACGCTTTGGGTACATTAAATGCTGGTACTACCAATAGTAAAGCTACCTTAATTATTCACGGAGATAACCAGATAAATACTGCCAGCTTTAATATTATTGGCAAAAGCGAATTGAAACTGTTTAGCATTATACCTAACAGTAATTATAATTATACAGACAGCGCTGCAATATCATTAAACGGCAAAGTAATGCGGCAAATACAAAAGCGTTGATTATTTAATCCTGTAACACTTCACATCGTTTATCGTCCTATTCCTGTAAGTTGTAAATAAAGTTAAAAAGTCCACATACTAATTTTATAGTTATATATTCGCCCTACCAAAGCCTTATCTATGAAAATAATTATTTCGTCAATAGCCCTGCTCACGCTGTTCTCAGTGACGAGTTATGCGCAAAGCACCTATTCCATAAAAGGCTCGGTAGCCGATACGGCGGCAAAATCAACCCTGAAAAATACCAGCATAATGGTATTAAGCGCCAAAGATTCTATGCTCCGCAAATTTACCAGGGCACGTGCTGATGGCTCGTTCGCTATTAATGATATACCGAAAGGGAAATATGTATTGGTATTTTCCTATCCCGAATATGCCGATTATACCGATATGATTACCCTGGATGAAACTCATAAGGAGGTTGATTTCGGGCGCATAATTATGAACCTTAAATCAAAACTACTGCAGGATATTATTATAAAGGGCGAAGTAACCGCCATAAAAATGAAGGGCGACACCACCGAGTTTAACGCCAAAGCCTATGTAATACAACCCAACTCGAAGGTGGAGGACCTGTTGAAACAGCTACCCGGCATAGAGGTGGATAAGGATGGCAAAATTACCGCGCAGGGCGAAACGGTAACTAAGGTACTGGTTGATGGCGAAGAATTTTTTGGCGACGACCCTACACTCGTTACCAAAAACATACGCGGCGATATGGTTGATAAAATACAGCTATATGATAAAAAAAGCGACCAGGCTACCTTTACCGGTATTGACGACGGAGTAAGGACCAAAACACTCAATATTAAACTAAAGGAGGATAAAAAGAATGGCTATTTCGGTAAAATAGACGCGGGTATAGGTACCGACAAATTTTACAGGGGGCAGGCATTGTACAATATATTTAAGGCGAAAGAGAAGTTTGCCGGCTATATCTCTACCGCCAATACGGGACAGTCGGGACTAAGCTGGGAAGACAGCCAGAAATATACCGACAACAGCGGGGATAACGGCGGCAATGTGCTTGACTATAATGGCCAGGGCCTGCCTGTGTCGCGCATAGCCGGGTTGCATTACGATAATAAGTGGAACAAAGACAAAGACCTGGTCAATGTTAATTATAAAGCCGGCTCACTTGAAATTAATAGTTTATCAAATACGCAAACACAAAATAATTTACCTGCCGGCATTATAAATACACAAAATGACCAAAAAAATTACAGCAATGTTTTCAGGCAAAAGCTTGATGTAACCTATACACGCCAGATAGATACTACCTCGAACATTAAAATAGCTGCAGATGGCGCTTACAGGCATACCGAAAACAACAACAGTTCTTCAACCGTGAGTCACGAAGGGCTGGATACATTGCTGAATACAAGCACTCAAACCTCAACTAATAATGCCGACCAGCATATTATGAACCTAAGCGCCTTTTATACCAAAAAATTAAAGAAAAAGGGCCGTACTTACTCTGTATTTGTAAGCGGGTTGGCAGATCATAACCTGGGCAAACCGCACCAATTATCAGACATCGAATATTATAACCCGAATACCGGCGCGCTTGCCAGTACACAGCAGGTAGACCAGGTTAATTACAATGACCGTATGCACACACAGTTTAATGCGAACATAACTTACTCTGAGCCGCTCTCCGTATCAACGGCATTGGTGTTTAACTACGGAGTTAATACGGATAACAATAGCGCCAATCTGCGGGCATATAACCAATCGGCACCCGGAGTTTATAATGTATTGATCGATTCGTTAAGCAGCTTTTATAAAGTAAACCAGGTTTCCAACCAACTGGGTATAGGGGTAAGTTACAGTAAAGATAAAACGGTTTTAAACTATGGCGTAAGGGCAACTAATGTAGATCAGAAACAAATTGATGAGAATACCGGCAACGTTTCACAAAGAAGCTTTATTAACTGGAACCCAAAGGCCAGTTATTTATATAAGTTTTCGCAAATGCAATTTTTACGGTTAAATTATGATGGCAATACAACGCAGCCTTCAATAGGCCAGCTTCAGCCTATAAAATCAAACAGCAACCCGTTATTTATTGTAGTTGGTAATCCTGATCTGAAGCAATCATTCACCAATAACGTCAGCATATTTTATAGTACCTATAAGGTATTAACAGGCCAAAGCTTTTACATTAACGGAGCTTACTCAAACACCATAAGCCCTATCGTAAATAATATTAATACGGATATTGCTACCGGCAAAAGTACTTCGCAAGCAGCCAATATTAATAAATTACAATATAATTTCAATTTAAACCCGGGTGCCAACATGAAAATAAAAGGCCCCGATATTAATATTGGTTTGAGTGGCAGTATAAACGGAGGAGTTAACTACAACTTAGCCAATGGCGTGTTAAATACTACAAATACTGCCAACTATAGTGGCCGGTTTTTAATAAGTAAAGATGTCCTGAAAAAATATGATATTTTCTTATCTGCGGGGCCCGGTTATAACGTGTTAGCATCCTCACTTCAAAACAATAACAATTACCGCACCTTTAGTTCATACAATTATTTTAATTTTTATTTGCCGGGTAAAACACAATTTACTTCGGATGTTAATTATAACTATACCTCAAAATCACAAGGTTTTGACCAAAGCCATAGTGAAACCGTTTGGAATGTAACTTTAAGTAAATTACTGTTAAAAGATAGTAACCTCAAATTATCTTTAACGGGTAATGATCTGTTAAATCAAAGAACAGGTTTCAGCAGATCGGCCGTGGGCAGCAGAATTGTACAAACCAGCAATAACACCATACAAAGATATTTTATGTTCTCTGTAACCTGGGATTTTAACAAAATGGGCGGCGGCGTTCCTTCAAAAAATTAACACTATGAAAAAGATATTATATACAGCTATTTGTTTGTTATTCGTAAATGCGTCCTTCGCGCAAAACGCGCATTTCACTACCTCCGGCACTATTGAATATGATAAAACCGCCAATATGTATGCTGTTATAGGCAAACTACTGGATGCGATAGAAAAAATGGATAAAAACGCCCTGGTTTATTTTCAAAGAAATTTTGACCAATACAAAAAAACACAACCGCAGTTCAGAACATTGAAAGGCACGTTAACTTTTGATGGGGATAAAACGCTGTATACGCCTACCGGGCCCGAACCTGCCTTTGCAGGTATTTATACGCCAATGGCCGATAACACCAATACTACTTATAACGACCTTACAACACATATTAGCACCAGCCAGAAACCGCTTTTTGAAACCACCTTTATTGTTAAGGATACTACCCTTAAAATTAACTGGAAAATTACTGATGAAACACAGGTAATTGCGGGCTATACTTGTCGCCGTGCCAACGCTATTGTTTTAGATTCGGTTTACGTGGTTGCATTTTATACCGATAAAATACCGGTTACAGGCGGCCCCGAATGTTTTACAGGCTTACCCGGCATGATACTAAAACTGGCATTGCCTCATGAAAATATAATATGGACAGCCACTAAAGTAACTGATACGAGTGTGCCACCCATAACAGAACCCAAAAAGGGCAAACTGGTTGATAGAAAAGGATTACGCGCCGCATTGGCACCTGCCTTAAAAAACGCCGGGCCATACGGGCCGGTATTTTTAAAGGCGCTGGCGCTTTAGTAAGGCTGCAATCCTCCGCTTGTTTGAGGTCTTTATTTAATTCCTGTAACACCCTCCATTTTTTAACGTCCTATTCCTGTAAGTTGTTAATAAAAGTTAAAAAGTTCCTATACTAATTTTATAGTTATATATTCGCCTTTACCAAAATCTTATCAATGAAAATAACCATTTCATCAATAGCCTTGCTTTTGCTGTTCTCACTGACAACTTACGCGCAAAGCAACTATTCTATAAAAGGCTCGGCGGTTGATACGGCCGAGAAAAAAGTCCTGCCCAACGCCACTATAATGGTACTGAATGCTAAGGACTCTATCCTGCGGAAATTTACCCGCGTTGCCGATGATGGCACCTTTATTATTAACGACCTGGGAAAAGGCAAATTTATTATGATCATGTCGCACCCTGGCTACGCCGATTATTCGGAAGGTTTTACGATAGATGAAAGTGTTCAGCTATCGCATGATTTTGGTAAAATTAATATGATACTTAAAGCACGCTTGTTGCAGGATGTGATTATTAAAGGCACTGTAACCGCTATAAAAATAAAGGGCGATACCACCGAGTTTAACGCCAAGGCTTATGTAATACAACCTAACGATAGGGTTGAAGATTTAATTAAGCAGTTTCCGGGTATAGAGGTGGATAAAGACGGCAAAATAACCGCGCAGGGTAAAACTGTGGAGAAGGTACTGGTTGATGGTGAGGAGTTTTTTGGCGACGACCCCACCCTGGTTACCAAAAACATACGTGCGGATATGGTTGATAAGGTGCAGCTTTATGATAAAAAAAGCGACCAGGCCACCTTTACTGGTATTGACGATGGCATAAAAACAAAAACACTTAATATTAAGCTGAAAGAGGACAAAAAGAACGGCTATTTTGGGAAGGTGGACGCGGGTATAGGTACAGGCGGCTATTACCAGGGGCAGGGTATGTATAATAAGTTTACCGCCAAGCAAAAATTTTCAGCTTATACAACCGATGGCAATACCGGCAAAATCGGGCTGGGTTTTGAGGATAGCCAGAAGTATGGCGATTCGGGTGGCCTTACGTTTGATGATAACGGCGGCGCATCTTTTAATTTTAGCGATGGGGATAACGGGCTGGATTCTTTTGACGGCAGGTACGACGGGCGCGGCATACCAAAGGCTACAACAGGCGGCCTACATTATGACAGCAAATGGAACAAGGACAATGAAACTATTAACGCCAATTATAAAATTGGCCAGCTTGACGTTATTGGCATGAGAAATACTATGACCCAAAATAACTTACCAACCGGCGCAATTAACAACAATACCAATCAAAACTTTAACAACTCTATGTTCAGGCAAAAGCTTGACCTAACCTACCTGGTTAAATTTGACACGACCAGCACATTAAAGATCGCGGTTGACGGGACGTACAGGCACAGCAAAAGCGATAATGACTTTTTAACCATAGGCCGCAAAGGACCCGTAGACAATGATACTTTATTAAACCGCAACTCCAGGAGTGTTACTAATGATGGCGATAGCCATGTATTTAATGCCAGCGCGTTTTACACTAAAAAATTAAAGAAAAAAGGACGCACACTATCTATATTATTCAGCGAAGCTATAAATAATGATAATAGCAAGGGTTACCTAAAATCAGAAGCTGATTATTATAATACACATAGCGGTGGTACAGACAGTACCGTTTTTATTAACCAGTTAAAATCAAGCGTCTCTACAAGCACGGCATTTAATAGTAACATAACCTATACCGAACCGCTTTCAAAAACCCTGTCGCTCATATTTAATTATGGGTTGAAATTTAACAATGGCAGTTCCGACAGGCGGTCGTATAATCAATCATCTCCGGGCGTTTATGATGTGCTTGACCCTACCGTAAGCAATTTTTATAAGCTCGACCAGGTCACCAATGTAGCAGGTGCCATCATCAATTATAAAGGGGGGAAACATATCTTAAACTTCGGTACTAAAATAGCAGGCGTGTCTTTCAAACAGGAAGATGAATATACCGGCGACGTTTTTGAAAGACACTTCATAAACTGGTTTCCACAGGCCAGTTACCAGTACCGGTTTTCGCAGCAAGCATCATTTAATTTTTATTATAATGGTAATACCTCACAGCCCTCCATCAACCAGATACAGCCTGTAAAAGTAAATACCGATCCGTTCAACGTTTACCTGGGCAACCAGGACCTGAAACCCTCATTCAGGAACAATGTTAATATATATTATAATAACTACAAGGTATTAACCAATCAATACATGTATATAGGGGGCGGATATGGTTTTGTCTCAAGCCAGATCGTTAATAATACCACAACTGATGCTGCGGGAAAAAGCACTATACAATACATTAACCTAACCGGTAAAACACCCATTAATTTCAACTTATACACTCAATTTGGCCGCAAAATACCCCTTGCAGACATAAACGTAGGCATAAATGCCAATATTAATGGCAACACTAATTACTCTTATATTAATAGTGTGCTTAACCATAGCAACAACGAAACTTACTCGGGCGGGTTAAGCATTAATAAATATGTTAAGGATAAATTTGATTTTTATGGAAGCGCCGGGCCAACTTATACCTTAAGCAGTACATCATTACAAACCGGGACTAACAATAATGGCGGCGGTTTTCATGCGAATGCCAACCTTGATATTTACCTGCCACTGAAATTCAAATTTTCTTCGGATGCTAACTATACCTATACTGCCCCAACCCCCACTTTTAACAGCGACCTGAAACGGACCTTGTTAAACGCCAGCATGAGCAAATCGTTCTTTAAATCGAATGATCTTAAATTTACATTGGCGGGAAACGACCTGCTGAATCAAAATATTGGTTTTAACAGGCAGGCAAATGCTAATGTTATCACACAAAATACCTATACCACCATACAACGATATTTTATGTTTTCAGTTACCTGGGACTTTAACAAAATGGGCGGCCCAACCGTAAATAAATAACAGATCATGAAAAAAATAGTAGTTATAACAACCTGTATATTATTATTTTACGGCAATGCTTTATTTGCTCAAAATAATACCCATTTTGTAACATCGGGTACTATTGAGTACAATAAAACTATAAACGTGTATGCCATTATTACCCGCGAACTGGCTATTGACCCCGACAACGATATTTTTGGCCAAAAGGCATTTGAGGCCTACAAAAAAACGCACCCTCAAATAACAACACTTAAAAGCACGCTGGTGTTCGGCAATAATAAAACTTTGTTTACCCCTGCACCTGTTGAAGAATCTGTCGGCAATAATTATTATTTTGATATGCCTATGGCCGGGCAACCTAATACCACGTATACCGAGACTACCACTGATACCCGCATAAGCCAGAAAAAAGTTTTTGAGGAAACTTTTTTGGTAAAGGATAGCACCAGCAAATTTAAATGGAAAATTACTGACGAAACCCGCGATATAGCAGGCTACACCTGCCGCAGGGCCAATGGTATTATATTAGACTCTATTTATGTTGTAGCATTTTATACCGACCAAATAGCCATTGTAGGCGGCCCCGAATCGTTTACCGGTTTGCCCGGCATGATATTACAGGTAGCCCTGCCGCATGAAAATGTAAGCTGGCTGGCTACTAAAGTAACCGAAACAACTGCGCCTCC